>ENA-ORVB01000011-ORVB01000011.1-human-gut-metagenome-genome-assembly--contig:-NODE-11-length-163391-cov-11.1617_pt1 | contig 163391 bp, 217 predicted proteins | sample MGYA00242090_ERZ509231 | MGnify/ENA primary metagenome ERZ509231 (study PRJEB26280, sample SAMEA2338798) | human gut metagenome | biome: human gut; feature: human-associated habitat; material: faeces...
GACATTGGATGCAGTACGGTTCTTATTATCTGTCAGCGCTTTCACAATGATCGCTAAATGTACGTTTACATCATAATCAATATACTATTCTTTTTCTTAATACACTAATAGTATATCATCAAAGTAGTGTAATTTCAACATGATTATTTATACATTCACCATCTCTAAAAAGTCTTTCTCGGAAATGATTGGAATCCCAAGTTCCCTCGCTTTTTTATTCTTTGAAGATGTTGATTCCACATCATTGTTGATCAGCCAGTTCGTCTTTGATGTGACAGACCCAGTCACTTTTCCTCCTTTGCTCTCAATGAATTTCTGCAATTCTTTTCTATTTTTGAATTGTGTCACGTCTCCTGTAACAACAAAATTCTTGCCCGCAAGGCTTTGGTCTGTGTTATTATTTGTGTTTAGATTTACCGGAATAATGGTTCGTAATAATTTTCTAAAATCTTCTCTATTACCACTGTCATCAATCCATTCATTGATCTGTTGACTAGTTTTTTCTCCAATACCATCAATGACACTCCAGTTATATTTGTCAATTAGCTTCAGTACAAAAGTGTCAAAGTCGTATTCACAGTGTTTAGAAATATCTTTGGCTGTACTATCTCCTACTCCCGGAATAGACAAAGCAGCAATAAATCTGTTCAACTCTACACTTCTACTCTTCTCAATTGAATCAATTAATTTATCAATTGATTTTCTTCCAAACCCAGACATATTAATCATATGGATATAATAATCCTTTAGCTTATAAATATCTGAGAAGCACGTCAACCAACCTCTAGCAATAAATTTAGAGAGCGTTTCATCTGAAAGCCCGTCAATATTCATTTTATTTCGACTTGCAAATGCGGATAATTTACCTAACAGTTTACCTTTACAATTAGAGTTAGAGCACATAAGAACCTCTGTGTCATTATCTTTAACAATCTCTGTTTTCCCTCCACAGATTGGACATGTACTAGGTGGAATACATAGGTTGTTTAATGTACGGTCGAGATTATCTGATACTTGCGGGATAATTTGATTGGCCTTGAATACAGTAATTGTATCTCCATGTGATAATTCCAAATCCTTAAAAATACTCATATTATGTAATGAAGCACGTTCCACTATAGTTCCATCAATCTCCACTGGTTCAAATACAGCCGTTGGAGTTAAACAGCCACTTTTACCCATTGTCCATTCGATATTATTTAATATCGTTTCAAATTCTTCATCGTAAAATTTATAAGCAACAGAGTGTCTTGGATGATGTCCAGTAAGACCTAATGATTCCCCATACTGAATATCGTTATACGTCATCACCAAGCCATCAATCGGATAACCATAATTATGCGCCTTTGTTTTTAACGACTCAATCATTTCTGGAAGATTTTCTTTATCACTACTTTCATTTGAATATGTAAAGAGTGGAACAATTTCAAACCCAAGGTCTTTTGTATACATTAATCTATGTAAAAATGAATTTGAACAGATTCCTTCTGGTACTTCTGTTGGCACTTTCCATGCAACAAATTTAATATGTCTTTGTGCCGAAATTCTATTATCTAATTGTCGTACAGATCCAGAAACTAAATTTCTCGGATTTTTATATTTCTTATCTTCTGGGAGAACTTTATTAATCTTTTCAAAATCGTCATATGTAATAATTGCTTCTCCCTCAATTTCGAAATGACCTTTATACTCAATTGTAAGAGGAATATTTTCAAATACATTTGCATTATGTGTGATCAGTTCACCAATATCACCATTGCCACGAGTTTCTGCCTGTACTAGCCCCCCGTTTTCGTATGTCAAAAGACAAGTCAATCCGTCCATCTTTAAACTCAAAATACAATCTTTGTCACCTGCAAATTTCCTTAGATCATCTACTGACTTTGTTTTATCAAGAGAAAGCATTGGATGAGAATGTTTAATCTTTTCCAACTCAGATTTCACTTGAAATCCAACAGTTTTTGTCGGTGAATTTGCGAATGAAAGTCCAGTTTCATTCTCTAACTTTTCTAGTTCGTCATATAGTTTATCGTACTCATAATCGGATATAATTGACTCTGATTCATTATAATACGCATTTCTGTATTCATTTAGCATTTTTGTCAATTCTTTGATTCTTTCTGTTTTATTCAATCTATCACTCCTTATATATCATTTGCTATTTATACTATTTTCATCAGCCAATTACCTATAAATAGGGCATAAAACCCTATTAGAAATAACGATATGAAAATGTCCGTGATCAGAAAATATATCATCTCATCTAATAGGATTTCTTTGCCACCTGTAAAGTAAAATAATAGGTATGTAATTATGGCTGATACTACCAAAATAAGTAATATCTCCATATGTATTTCTCTCTATACTTTCTTATTTATTTTGCTTATATGCTACTTTGATTCCACATTCTACTTCTCCGCTGTCTACCGTGATATGTGTCGTTCCATTGTAGCTGTGCAGATTCCTAAGTTGCGTCTGTTCGGATTCTGAGAGCTGGACGAACTTCTTATTATCCGTTTTATGCCATACATATGTGCCAGAATTTCTAATCCATTCTTGGAATGCTTCTATGCTTTGGAATATCCCTTGTTTATTTTTAGCAGAGAAAACCATAGATTTATGAACACATCCCATATAAAAATCTGTTTTATCGGATTGTGTATATATAGTTTGCCCGATAACATTTTTAAAAGTATTGCAATAACATACCGATTCAGTCCAACTGTTAGTGATTTCTTCAAAAGGTACTTGATATTGTATTGCTTTATCGTTGTCGGAATATAGCTTAAATACATCGCTTTCGAATGTTTTTATATCACTCCCATACAGCCATCCGTACTGTCCCCCCTGCTCGACTAGCTTGTCCCATTTGGTTAGTGGGCGGTCTGATGTGAGAGTGAGGGCTTGCGGTTCTTGATAGGGTTCGTACTCAGTTTGAGTCTGAGAAATTTCCACTTGTAATGTTTTGATGACATCCAAGAAAGTTTGGATTGCACTACGATTACACATTAAATACACATAATCCTCTTCCGCTGCGATCGTATATTTACTATTACTAATGGATAAATTTGTATCGTAATATAACCATGAGATAACACTACCTGTCTCTTTTTTTGCTATTCCAAGATAAAAACCTTTTCCTGCGGCCAACTTTTCGGTGTAAGAAAATGTAGCTTTATTCCCCTTTCCCACACGGATTGGAAATTTTGCATAACCGTCTCCATCTCTGACTATCCAGTTTGTAATATCTCTTGCTTTTTCACGGTCAAACAAATTCTTCCCAGTTACTTTCACATCAATTTCATACTTCTGCTTTTCTTCATTCCACTTCCCAGAGTTTTTGATTTCCTGCGGATATTCTGGGCTTGGAGATGGTTTACCGCCTGTGTAGGGTTCGTAAGGTAAAAAACTTACCCCTGAAGTAAACATGACCGTATTAATATTATCTCTCATAACAGTAAATCTCACATATTTTGTCGTTTCTCTCGTAGTGAAACTACCACCTTGCTCAACATTAGCATCGCTAAAATTAACCGTTTGGATAGGCTGTTTATCTACGCTGTAAAATTTGAGCCTCTTTGACCCAGTTCTCGTACAGATGTATTTTGTATTAGGCTCTACCGCAATATAGTCACTCGTATAATAATTATTACTATATGCAATGCTTCCATCATTCTCAAGAACACCAACTACGAGAGTTTCTTTATCGAACAGCTGCGCTCCTGTCGTCTGCACCTGCTCCGTCTTCCCGCCAAGCTCCAAATCAATATCACCTTTGATACTATTTTCAAGAGTAGCTTTGCCTGAATTAGACACAACATAATTCCAAATATACGATTTTAATAATGTTCTTCGATTATTCAAAGGGATTACCCCCCCCCGAAAATATGTTCGATTCTTTCAACCTATTCATTTTTATATACCTCCAATTTTATTTTCCTGTACTTCCAAAACCACCATTTCTCACGTCCATTACATTATCATCGACTGTAATTCCATATTCCACGAAGATTCCTTGAGCAATTTTATCACCCTCATTAATATTCACAACCATATTTCCATTGTTTTTAAATTTCATAAAAATATGCCCTTCATTATCCGAGAAGAAATAGTCACTATCGATAATACCCGCTTGATTTACTAAGTTAAGACAGTATTTGAATCCAAGGCTACTTCTTGGATAACATTTTAATACCCATCCATCAGTAATTTCACATCGAATTCCTGTTGGAATTTTTAACATTTCTCCTGGTTGTAAAGTTGCTGCAACAGTAGAACAGAAATCATATCCTGCTGATCCTGAAGTAGCACGCTTTGGAAGTTTGATATGATCGTAAATCGTCTTGATTTCTTCTGCATTGGTAGCACCAAAAGTATCAATCCAGCCTTCTGTAAACTGCTCGTAACTTACTTTCTGAAATTTTGCAATTCGTTTCATTTGTTTATACCTCCTGAATAATTTCTAGTTTAATAAATTCTTTTAACTTCTTTTTTAAATTTCTTTTTACCTTTTTCAATACTAAATTATTCTTTTTATCTGCTTCTGTTGGGTTGTAAAATGACACATAAATATTCTCTGAATTATTGTCAACTACTTCGTATTCGAATGTATTTGGAAAACTAACTTGAAATTCAGCCGATACAGTTGGATAATTTTTATATTCATACAAAGGAACATTCAGTCGATAAACTTGTCCATATTTTTTAAATTTATTTTTGATCAACAGTTCATGTGTACAGTTCTTATGTAATCTATACTCTTTCATCTAAATATTCTCCTTTAAGAATTTAATGTACTCATTCCATTTGCCAATATGATGAATATACTCTTTCCCTTTTAACATCTTCTTTTTCATATCAGCATTAACATCTACTCGTCTATACGCTTTATCTTTTTTCAAAATATCACTCAAAAATTGGCTCGTCAGGTTCTTTATGATAAGAATGTTACCTTTGGGAATTTTATTGATTATTTCTCTGTATTCTTGCAAATCTGTTGAGCCTATATCATACTTTCTTTTAGGTAAATTTCTGCTGCTAAATGGGCTAATATTTGCTCCGCCAGTTTGCGGTTTCAAATATTTAGCAATCAACTCAATATCTTTTGCCGAAAATTTAAATTCAATCTCTTTATCATTTTCTACAATATCCCAAATTTTACCTTGCTGTTCCAATAATGAATACAATTCGTCATACTGAATTCTATCTTCAATACCACATAATTCTTTCCCCAGTGCCAACAGAATATTATGTCCTCTCCCAGTTGAGGGGATATACGCCATCAATGTAGAACGTCCATAATGATAAATCTGATTTCCATAAGCACACTTGATATACACGTCATCAGAATCAATATTTCCTCTTTCATCACGAGGAAAATCATTTGTATTCTGATCAATATGTGCCATCAACCTATAAATCCCTTTGTATTTCATAAGATATGCTGCCAATGATTTACCTCCTAAAATTCTTCATAATATGTATCTTCATTAATAATTCTCTTATTCTTTTCAGCTTCGGTTACTTTTTCTAAAGCTTCTAATCGTGATGTAAACACGTTTTTATCTAATTCGTTGTTAGAAAACAGATAGGCATGTTTATCTTTTTTATCACAGGCGACAAACCAATTGTCTGTCGCCGTTCTTACAATTACATCACATACATCATAAATACCTACTGATGGAATAATTCTTGCAAAATATAATCTATCTTTCTTCTTTAACTGCTCTTCCATAAAACCACCTGATTTTGTTTTAATGATTCTTGTACATCTATTACTCTCTGATTTGTGCTACCCGCCCAGTGATATGTAATATCTCGTTTATCCTCTTCATATCTCCCGTCTACGAGAACATCACACTGCTTTACAATGTCTCGGCGCATTTTTAAAAGTTTGTCTCGTTCTGGATTAAAATTGTCTGTAACAACTGGATACATAATCTGTTCCCATGTGTATCCTGTATATAACCAGATTGTTTTTTCTGGATATGAAAGACGGATTTCATCTGAATTTCTCGTCAATATATTGTGTTTAGAATCATCTTTATCACTATATATTGTATCTTTTTTCTCCGTTATCGGATATTTCACACGCAATTCTGAAACTAAGTCTGAAACATCTTTAAGATTTTGTGAATGTAGAGGATCTCCACCAGTAAATGTAATACCGGCAATATATTTTTTTGATAACTCATCAAATATTTCTTTTTTTGCCGATTCGTCAAATTGAACTCCGTCATTCGGATTCCAAGTAATAGGGTTCTGACAGTTCCGACAGTGATGATCACATCCAGAACACCATAGACAAACTCGTAATCCCGTTCCGTTCATCATGTCATCATGAGTTATATCGTGATATTTCAAATTTAATTAACATCCTTTCATTCAGTGGACTATCTTAAAATAGCCCACTTTATTTTTACATACTTTTTCTATCTGCAATTTCTGCCATTTTTGCGTCATTTAATCGCGTATCTCCGTGAACTCTTGAATAAGAAAGGTATCCATTCATTCTCTCGATTTTTGTTAAATCATTACTTCCACAATGAGGGCATACATCCATATTCAACTCTTCATGTCCACAGTTATTGCAATATGCAAGTGACAAGTTTACTCCCTCATAAAATCCCATTGACATTGCTCGTCTAACTAATGTTTTAATTGCATCAATGTTGTATCCGATAGGATATTTGCAATACTGGATACGACCTCCTTCAATATAATTCCAGAATCTATGTTCTATATCTTGTTTTTGAATTGGAGTGATATCCTCCCAAACACCGCAATGAAAACTATTGCTTACATATTCTCTGTCTGATACTCCAGGAATGATTCCGTATTTCTTGCGGAATTGCTTTGCCTGAAGCCCACAGAGATTTTCTGCCGGCGTACCATAAATTGCATACAGCCAACCATCTTCTTTTTTGAATTCTTTAACCTTTGCATCAATATATTTTAGTGTTTCTAATGCGAATTCACCATCTTCTACAAGTGATTTGCCATTGTATAACTGCTGCAGTTCATTCAATGCAGTAATGCCAAATGATGCAGTCATAGGTTTTAATAAAGGCTTAATCTTGTCTGTCGGTTTCAAATGTCCACCCAGAAAACCACCTTCACAATAGCCAAGAGGATTAGTTGATGCTTTCATTTCACCTAAATAATCATACGTTCTCTGATGAAGTTTTCTGATCATTTCAAGATAATAATCAAGAACTTCATGAAAATTTTTGTTTTCTTGTCTTGCTTTTGCAAGAATCATAGGAAGATGCAATGATACTGCACCAATATTGAATCTTGATACAAAGATTGGCTCATCATTTTCATCTTCTGGTTCCATTCCTCCTCGTTCATACCAAGGAGAAAGAAATGCTCTACACATATTGATCGATTGTCACCAATCGTACTGACTAACTTTTCCCTCTGAAGCGCCCTAATCTTCGTCAACAGGCGGTATCTTTGGAAACAGTGCTTATCTCTGTTTCTACGACGTTACACTCATCACGTCTAGTCGATTGACCTTATTATAGAAGGCACAGCTTCATCTATAGTGCAAACGATCTCTCTCCTATAGACCTATCTGTTAGCAATTCAAATGAATCACACCCACTAAGCAAGTGGTTTAATACCGTTTTACATGGGCTGATTTGCACTTACCCATAGGACTAATAACTTTTCTGTACTTATGGTACATTTTAGACACTGTTGTATCTCCATCCAGACTTAACCAATCAGGATACATTGTTTTTGCAGAAGTTTTAATTCCTTCTTCAAACAAATCTTCGTTTACCATTCCTTTCCCATGCAGATTGTCCGTGTAAAGGAATACAAGTTTTGGAAACAACACAGGCTTTTTATTACCATCCTTTCCTTGTCCTTCTCTATGAACTCTGAGAAAAGTTTTTGAAGCCATCTTGGCGAATGGATCTGTTCCCAACCCAAATGTAATGGTGATAAATGGATAATCTCCTCGGCTGGAAGAGACTGTATTAAATTTATATTCAAGTCCCTGATAACCTTGTTCCATATCACGTTCTACTTTTTTTATAGCATAATTATGAACGGTTTTTTCGTAGTCTGAATAGCTATAATTAATCAAATCATTCGCAATATCATAAAATTCTTTTTTATATTTCTCGTAACTTTTTTTTGCATATGGGGCTAATACTTCATCAATTTGTGGTAATGTAAAACCCAAGTGTGTTTACACACACATGCACTATTTCTTCAATGATTGCTAATCATTGCCTTGCGCTTCGATGCAGGATTTTCACCTATACATCTACTCTACTCACTTCTTCATATTCATTCTCGCTATATCGAATGAATATTATGTTTTCGATAGTCTCTGAACCTTCACATAAAATCTTCTGTTGATATTTATTTAATTATTTATCCCTTCTATAAGAAAATAGAAATTTTTATTCTCGCATTCATTCTTTGCTATTCTTCTTATTTGCGTACAAGAAACATTTGTTCCTCTTGACGCAGCCTCAATACTTTCATATACTATATGTACATTGGTTTGTTTATCAATGCTAATACACCGTCTTTTCATTAACTTTGGTCGGTTTATGGGGCGGTGTAATTTATCATAGGCATGTTTTTCGTTTTCTGAATATGTAGCCCATTCTAAATTGTCTACTCTGTTATTTTTTCTATTTCCATCTATATGATTTACGGTTGTTTTATTAGTTGGATCATCATTTTCTAAAAATGATTCTGCAACTAATCTATGAACCTTAAAACATTTTCTTTTGTTATTTTTCCTCAAATGTATCTCACATACTTCTACTCTTTTGTTGTAGCATATTGACAGAATTTTGCCTCTTATTAGTTGCATATTATCGTATCGACCTTTTACATATCTGTCTAAACTTCTGATTCTACCAAATGTACTTACTTGATACATCCCTTCATAATCTCTAATATCTTTCCAAATTTCTTCTATATATAACACTCTCCTTGTTTTATACAGAAGATTTATGTGCTTGGCACACCGTTCCGTTTCCGGTTCAGTGTTAGCAGTCTTTTAAATTTGTTGACCACACCGCTTATTTAAGCGTTCACAAGGTTTTTAAGTACGGCAGTCGGATTATTTTTACCGTACTGTTGACTCGCAGCACTTAACGTAATATCTCCGATCACATCAAATGCTGTATCTAGTGTTTTTGGTTCGTTATACCATACATTACCCATTTCAAATCCACCACGCATTACCTCTGCGACATTGAAAAGACAACAGTTCATCGTATCTCTTCTTGCGGACATGTCGTGAATGTAAATATAACCATCATTAATAGCTTGTCTTTCTTCTACTGTTAAGAAGAATTTCTTATATAACTGCTTGTTCAATTCATTAAGCACAAGACTACGTTTTGTGGAGACGAGCGCACTGTCTGTATTACTATTCTCCTTATCACCGATGTACATAATTTTTTGACTTTCTTCATATACCGTATCCATCATATGTACGAAATCAAGCTTGTAATTTCTATACTGTTGATACTGATAGCCTATTTTAGGAAGCAATTCTAAAAGTGTTTTTTCTACAATATTATGGATAAAACTTACTGGCACTTCATCATTTTCAAAATCTTCTTCATCAATCTCATTTAGAACTCGATTGCAAATTATGCTATACTCATTTTGGGCAAACGCATAGTTCTCACGTTGAGCAGATTTGTTAATTGCATTAATAATCTTCTGTTCGCTGTATTCTTCCAATGTTCCATCTTTCTTAATTACCTTCAATAAAGTTCCTCCTTTTACATGTGTAATATTATATTTTTAGTTGGACTACCAACTTTTATTTTTTAGTTACATACTCTAAAATTTTATTTACCACATCATCAACCGAATTATTCTCATTGTTATAAACAATCTTATGAACCAAACCTTGAACACCTTTAAAGTCTTTATTATCTGAATCCAATCTTCTTTTTGTCTCTTTAGGATCATCTCCTCGTTTAATAAGTCTATTCTCAAGAGTTTTGTTGTTGGAATATAAGTAAATTGATGTATGATCCATATTAGGATATTCTCTTAAAAAATCTCGATATCCATCTGGAGTCAAAATAATCACAGTTTTTTCATCGGATTTTTCATAATCTTCTTTTGCAGAACCGTAATACCATGTTCCATGTGCGGAACGATATTCTTTATATTCCAAAAAGAATCCAGATTCTATTTTTTCTTTAAATTCATCTTCACCAATAAAATGATATGTTACATCTTGAATTTCCCTTCCCCGTTTAGGTCTTGTCGTATAGGTCACAATTTTTTTATACCCATGTTCTTTTACAAGTCTATTCAAAACTGTATCCTTCCCGCTTGCTGTCTTACCAAGTAATATGATCATAGACATTCCTCCTATATTTAAATTCCAAGCTCAAATTTGATCTGTGGTTTAATTGGTTCATAGTCAATCATTTCAAAATCATCAATCGTCATAGTGTAAAAATCTTTGGCATCATCCTTTAATATGAGTGTAGGAGTTTTATGTTCATATTCATGATAAAATTCATCCATAGTCATATTTATAAATCTCTGTTGCATTTTTTTCGCTTGCTCAATATGTCTATCATAAATTTGTTCATTCTGAACAAAATGAACAAATACGCCTGGAAGTAAATCACAATGTCTTGCAATCATCATAAGTAACGCAGCATACTGTACCTCGTTCACCCCACCTCCGCCACTTGCGGCTAACATATCTCCTGAACGTTGTATTAATGTCATATCGAGAAAATTCTTTCCTGCTAAATTTTTCCTAACACTCCACATAGTTAAAAATGCACATGGCAATAAACCATCAGTTTCTTTCAAATCTGTTTCCTGCCAAAGGTTCATAATTTTGTGTCTACCAAACGGATCTTCATTAATGCTTTTTATGAGGTTTTTTACTAAATCATATCTTTTTACAGTTGCACCATATCTTTGACCAATTGTATTTGGCATATCTTTTGATTGCCAGTCATTCCAATATTTAATGTTGTATTTATTGTTTAGTATTTCTAAGTCGTTACTTGCATTTTGATAAATCCAAAAGATTTCTTTAATAGCACTTTTCCAGGAGATGGGTCTAAGCGTATTAATAGGAAATTCCCCTCTTTCCAAATCATACCTACGTATATTCTGATTTACCGAAATTGTATATGCTGGTGTTCCATCTTTATATTTTGGTCTGGGGTTTTCATCTTTATATCCATGATTTAAAATATACTCAACATCATGCATAAAATAGTTAGTCGCCATATTGATCATTTTTCTGTTTCTCCTTCAATTTTTCTTCTATATGCTTCATATGTATTTTGTAGCAATGCTACTCTCGTGAGCAAACCTACTCCACCCGGAACAGATGTCACATATGTATTCCCCCATCTACGAACATCATCATAATCAATGTCCCCACACAATTTTCCATTTTCATCTCTATTAATTCCCACGTCCACAATTACTTGATTTGTGTAAAAATATGAACTTGAAAAATATTTAGGTTTTCCGATAGCTGAAATAATTAAATCTGCATTACCTGTGTAAACTTTTAAATCTTTAGTCATACTGTTACAACTTGTAACCGTAGCTCCTTTTTCGATAAGCATATTAACGAGTGGTTTTCCTACGATATTACTTCTCCCGATTACAATTGCTTTTTTGCCTTCATAATCATATTTGTTATTGTCTAACCAACCAATAACTCCTTTTGGAGTGCATGGATCAAACATACTATCTTTTCTAAATCCATCCACATCTTTTTCTGTTGAGATACAATTTTGTAAAACAAGTAAGTCGAATTTATCAGGAATAGGAAGTTGAAGAATAATCCCGTCATAATCAACATCTTCACTTAGTTCTAATAAAATCTTCGAGACACTATATGTATCATTTTCATTTTCTTCTAAATGAATGTGTTTACAAACCATTCCAACATCTTCACAATCTTTAAGCTTTCCTTTTATATAAGAAGAACTCGCCGCATCATCCCCAATCTGTACGACCGCCAAGACAGGTTGTCTGTATAACAATCTCTTCTTTGTTTCAATTGCTTTTTTTAATTGCTCTTTGCATTCACTAGCATATTCTTTACACGACTTCATATTAAACACCTCTTTTAATACAACCCATATGGTTTCCTTTAATTTTTAGAGCATGACAAAAATCATATGGATTATCAGAATGTAAATTATGTCTTTTAACATATTCAATCTGATACTCATTGTCATAATCATCTACTACTACTAAAAATTTTTCTCCACTTTCTTTTTCAATTTTCTGTAAAGCTGCAATAGCTTGTCTCGTAGTTGTAATCAACTAAAATTGCACCGCCTTTCCGCATACACAAATGCATTGTTTAATTTCATCAAGATTTTCTTCCATCCAATTCATAATATTTAAAATATTTTTAATCATATGTAAATTTAAAGCATACTGTAATTCCTCACATTGATCATCGACATCTAAAAATGGCGATTCAGACATACCGGAATATACTACAGAAAAAGCATTACTCTCCCACATTTCTCTTGAAATATTAACCCGGAAATCAACCGGATTAATATCTACTGTAAAATCACAATCGTTACTAACAATTTTTCTTAATTCATCAAGCATTTTCTTCATTTTTCTCTTCCTCCTCATAAGCATCATTTTCTTTTTTATCTTCACACATCTTATTTAAAAGCAACTCTATAATCTTATTGCTTACATTTATATCTTCTATAAGTAGTGAATTTTGATTCCTAATAGTTTCTACATATTCTTGATAAGTTTGGTTTCTTTTTGCTGTAGTAATGGAATCCAAAATTACTCCTACAACATACAAAACAATAAGAATTAAACCCCCAACAAATAGATACATTTGAAATTTATTCATGATTGTTAACTCCTTTTATTAACATTTTTTGCATAAACGTATTTCTTGATAAATTAGCCTTTTTCTTAATAGCTCTATTCACAGTTGTTGTATCTCCAAAATGAAAACATCTTTCTTTCATTCTTGTTAAACCTACATAAATTAGATTTGAATTTAACATATATGTATGTGCTGCAGGAGTGATCAGCAATACGACTTTAATACTGCTTCCTTGAGATTTGTGAATGGTAATACAATAGCCTAATCCACACATTTGCATTGCGCTTCTATCGTATTCTACTAACACATCATCAAATTCGATAATAACTTTATTTTGATCAATTTTTTTAATTTTCCCTGTCTCGCCATTCGCAATAAACGTTTCCTTCGGCATATCATCTGCGATAAAATCATCTTCATAGAAAATTCGAGCATGATAATTATTAGTATTTTGTATGATGATGTCGTCTTTGTAATAAGTAATATCTCCAACCTTCATAAAATCTTGACTGCCATAATTTCTATTCGCTATTTTTTGTAATTGGTTATTAATTACAATCTGTCCATAATCGCCTTTCTTATAGGAAGTAAGAACTTGAATATCATCTACATTATATTTCCCACTCGAAAGCAATTTTTGATATAGAGCAATTAGATTTTTGACAATTGTGCTTGAACCAACATTTATAAAAGCATAATCTTTGTTGTCTCCAAAATATGTACATTGTTGATTAATATTATTAAGATATTGTTTACATTGTCTTACGTCTGTAGCTACCTTCATTAAACCACCTTCGCCGTATCTAAATACTTTCGTAAGAGTAACAGTCGGAATCATTTTGGACTGCATAAAGTCATGAAGTAAATTCCCGCATGAAACAGACGGAAGCTGTGCGTTGTCTCCTATCATTAGAAGTTTTGTGCGCTCGAAATCAATCGCATCTATAATATGTTTAAATAATCGCAAATCAACCATAGAAAACTCATCCACAATTAATACATCACACATCATCTTTTCTGTTTCGTTATATCCCCATTTGTCGGGTGGCATATATCCAAGACCTCTATGAATTGTACTTGCTTGTTCACCAGTATTTTCAGACAAGACTTTTGCAGCTTTACCTGTTGGTGAAAATAACTCATATGACTTATTATTGTCTTTAAGCATTTGAATAACAGATTGTGTCGAAAATGTTTTACCAGTTCCTCCTGATCCATTTAGTATACAAATGTTATATTTGCAAATATAATCCAGTATTTTTATCTGCTCATTTGATAATTCGCATCCGTCATTTACAACTTTGTATTTTTCTACATCAAAACTCCATTTTATATTACATTTCAGTCCTGTAATAATTGCATTTGCAATACATTGTTCTGTATCATATGTAGACTTCAAAGCTACGTTCATCGTATCCCTGTCATAAATGATACTTTCATGTTTGATGCAATCCACAAACAAATCTGAACATGCAGGGGTTAATTTCATACATTGATTTCTCAAATCAACAATATTCATCATGGTATGTCCGTTATTTTCATTCTCTTCTAACAAATACAACACACACGATAAACATCTTTGTTTGCTAGTTTTTAAATTATATGAAAATTCAATAATAGACTTCTTTCCGTTTTTTACATTTTCTACAGACTCTCTTTCCAATTCAAGTAAAATTGAGTCCGCAGTTTTAAAACCAACTCTTGCCAATCCACATAGGCATTTATATGGATCTTCTCTCATTTTTTGTTTTATCATTTGAACAGATGAATATTTTTCATGCAATTTTTTTACCATAGAAAGTGTCAACATTCCTTGAAACTCCGTAACAATTTCTGCCAGACAAAAATTTTCGACAATCTTATTTTTAATCACCTCAAACGTATACTCTTTAATTCCCGGTGTTTTGCTTAAATCAATATCATTTAATCTATTATTAATTACCCTGTCTACAATATCTGGATAAGCATTACATAATACATTTGCCTGGTTTTCTGTGAGGATTTCTCTCAAAAAAACATAAGTCTCTTCTACACTGGTTGGTCTATCTCTTTTAATGTTTGTAACTTTGTAGCCATATCCATATTTAGACAATTGTTCAATAGCAGAAACTTCATAATTAGAACCTACACCGAGTTCATGCAACTCCCCTGTTAATGTCACATTTCCGTATTTTGTGAACTTTATATCTGGATATTTATTTTGGTCAACATCGACAGCATAGATTTTAAAATCTCCACCATCATATGTTTTTCTAACAACAGAGCATTTAAATTTAACTTGTTTTTTATCCATAATTTTTCATCACCTAATCACCTCATATTCTGTAAGGATATCTTCTAATTCATCTGTTGCCTCCCACTTGCCTTCAGCATTCGGTCGTTTCTTAAACTCTTGCGAGAATTCATTTATTTTTAGAACAGACCATTGACCAAATGGATTTTCTTTGAAAATTTTACCTTGTTTAATTCTGGTTTTAACTTCCTTCCCTGTTCTAATCTGTCTTGCTGTAATATATGGTTTTGTTGTATCTTTGTAAGTCTTAAAATCTGTAACCATATAATATAAAAGAGACACCTTCGGATTAGTGTACATAATTGAACCAAGGTATTCTTTTTCAAATTTCATAGACTCTATAATACCCATTGCTTTATTCTCTACTTGTCTACTTAACTCACAAAGAATTCCAATATTATCTAACTCCTTAAACAGAGTAGCAGTTTCTTTCCCAGAATATTTTTTTATCAAAAATTCTGTTACACCAAGCTCGTCTAATTTCTTTTTATTAATTTGCTTTTTAAAAGCAAATTTGTCAAAATACTCAATCAACTTTAAGAGATATTTATTTTCACCAAACTCCTTAAAGAAATTTAAGCCTGTCAGAATCATAAGTTGTTTTGAATTAACGGATGTTTTTTCATTAATATCAAATAGCAACTCAAAGAAATTAGCATAGTTATTTTTCCCCAACTCAAACAATTCATCTGCAATTTTTTCATTACAGTATTTAATAGAAGAAATCCCTTGATATATGAAATTACTATTTTTGTCAAACTGATATTCTGCTTTTGATTTTCTAAACTGAATCGGAAGAATTTCGTAACCTTTTGTAATGATATATTCTTTGATTTTTAAAGATTTTTCATCGTCCGATGCATATATATTTAAAGCCGTTGTAAGAGTTTCTAACGGATAATAATGTCGCAAATACCCACATGCAAATCCTAAAAATGAATATGGATCGGCATGATTCTTTGAAAATAAATAATTAGATGCGTCAATAATAACTTGCAAAAATGACTCAATAATCTGTTCTGCGTCCACCTGATCTACACCATAATCATCTTTCATTGTTTTTATAAAACCTTTGATATAGTGTTCAGATTTTTTACCATCTATATTATTCATGTATCCACCATCTTTAATAATTGGAATATCTGTTTCCGTTCCAGTTTTCTTACTAAAGTGACGACGTACAATATCAGCTTCGCCCATTGTGAAGCCACAAAACCTGTGCAAAAATTCAATAATCTGTTCCTGATATACCAAAAATCCGAGTGTAGGTGCTAGGAATTTATTTAACGCATCATTCCCATTATCTCTATAAATACCCGCTGCTAATTTTGTTCTATACGATTCACCTGCCGGTCGAATTGCTCCATTAGCCATACTCATCAGATCTATATATGATAAATTAGGATTTTTCTCTTTGATTTTTTTAATAACCTGGGGTCGTAGAATGTCTCGAAGATATGATCCAGCAAAATCAGATTCGAACTGAAATATTAAAGTTGTATCTTTTGCAATGTCTTCCCACACTTCTTCATCATTAAAATCTAAGTTGTCTGGTGTTAAAAATGGAATTCCTACAGCTTCACATGTCTTGTAAATGAGTCCCACGCAGTCCAATCCCAAAACATCCAGTTTGACGAAATTTAACGAATCAATTTCTTTCATATTAATTTGCGAAATAGGTTTTTCGTCAGAAGAAATATACAACGTTCCAAATACATCATCTACTGGATAAGGAGCCACCACTAAACCAGCTGCATGTCTACCTAAACTTGTAATTGTACCAACAACAATATCCACATATTCAAACAGTTCCGAATATTGTAAGCGATATTTTTCATCAACAAATTCATGTTTATTCTCATCTTCTTGAACAAGATTTGATAATAATTGTGTTTCTTGTGGCGTCATACCCAACGCTCTCCCAACATCTTTGATTGCGCCTTTCATTTTCACAGTGTTAAATGTAATAATATTGCAGCAATGTAATTTTTCCCTGTTAAACAGATATTCTCTTACTTTCCACCTATCTTCTTTAAACCAATCCGAATCGATATCCGCAAGACTAACTCTCTCCTCATTCATAAAACGCTCAAAGTTCAGATTGAATCTTATTGGGTCAACTTCTGTAATTCCTAATAAATATGCAATTAAACTTCCAGAAACAGAACCTCTTGAATATCCATATTTAACTCCATTTTTTCTTAATTCCGTTTTATAATCTTCTTCAAGAAGCACAAAGTCTAACGCATTATTATGGATATATGTTTTCAATTCATATACAACTCTATCTTGGTATTCTTTATAATTTTTCTTTTTATCAATATCTCTCCACTTAATTCCCGTTGCAATTTTCTTTTTAATTTCAGCCAAAGAGTCATCGTATAATTTTGGATATTTATAAGAATAATCCAGTTTAAACTCTTCAACTCTATCAGCCATTCTATTTGTTTCTTCTATTGCTTTTAAATAAACATCTTTTGCAATAGCAAACTGTTTTTCATATGCCACCACTAACTCATCGTAATTTTTAAATGTCATATCCCATGCAGATTCACTATCAAATTGAACATCTTTGCTCCTCTGCATAATAGCCCGTCCACGCATGTGCTCATCATTTAAAGCGTGTGTGTCTGTTCCCGCAATAAGCGGAATCCCATATTGTGTAGAAATTTTTGCAAGATATTGATTATACTTTATCTGCATATCATCACAATGATGTTGAATTTCCAAATAACATCTATCTTTGTTTTTAATAATAAAATTTAGAAAATCTTCTTGAATATCAGGTGTACCACTTGCTAAAATCCCTCCAATACAAGCTGTTGTAATTAGAATATTTTCAGAAGTATTTATTAATTCTTCAAATGAAATTCTTGGTTGATAATAGAAGTGACCATCTCTTACAAAAGCCTTAGACGATAAAGCATTTATCTCTTTGACACCTTCGTAATTTTTTGCAATTAAAACACAGTGATAGTTATCACGCACTTGAAATTTATTTCCCTCTAAAAATTCTTCGATTTCCTTTTGTGCTTCTTCTGGATCAGTTCCTAACAATGATTCACATAATTCTGTATCGTCAGGATATTGATATAATTCCTTTGTTACATAAAACTCCTCTGCATGAATATATTTCATGCCAGCCTTTTCAATTGCATTTTTTTTATGAACCCACTCAAGAACACTTCCATGCTCTGAAAACGCCATTGCTTTCATACCTAAAGATTTTGCATAGTCAATATATTCATTATATTTTGTGACACTATCAATGTTTGTAACCCCATTTGACAAATCACTATGTAAATGATAGACTACATAATTCTTCTCCACTTACTCACCCCAGTTCTATAAATCATTTAACCAAGACATATCGTCTTCATCCAATAATTCTCCTTGAACATTAGATATGACATCTTCACCAACACCTGCAAAAATATTATCCTGCTGCTCCTTCTTAGCATTTAGCTTGTCCAAATATTTTTTATATGGCAAATGCACATTCGGAGAGTAAGCGCATAATGTAGAGAAATAATAGCTTTGTTTTTCTACTTGGTCGTCTGAGTCCCAAAACTCTTTCTCAGCCTCCATTGAGTTTCTATCTTTCAAGTTCTTATATCTTTCTTCCTTTTTTTCAATCTCAGAAATTGTTTCAATAATATCTGTTGTCCATTTATTCAAAAGGTCATTTGTAATCGGAACTGTTACAATACAGTCGTTCACCTTATATTTTTCTTGTACATCTTCCGGTAAGCATTTGATATCATTTGTCTGCATTAGAAGGTCGAGATACTCCAACTGCTTATCTTCGTATCCACATTTTTTTAGCCACATTTTTACGTTAGTCTGCAATTTCACACCGATCTGGTTTCTTTCAATTTCTCTCGTTGTCCATTTGCCATTTGCTTGCTGACAATCAATTGAAACGTATTTTAAGAAATCCCATGAAATACGAATTTTATCCATTGGAATCCCAATCTGATTTAATGCAATTGCATACACAATTAGCTGTCCACACTCATTTTCTGCTTTCTTGCCTTTATAGATTGAACTTGTCTTCCAATCAAGAATATGGAAATTACCATCTTTATCTCTGTATACAGCATCTATATATCCCTGAAATACGTTATCACCAATTTTTGCTGTTACAAATCTTTCAATTTCCATATGCTGTTTAAACATCTTGTGATGATTAAAGAAATGTTTGAGGCAGTCATAATATTTTTGTTTTACACTTTCATTTTTCTTTTCATCATTTCTATCAAATTTCAAATCTGCTACTTCAGCCGTTATCCAAGCATCTTCAAATTTTTCATCCATTTCTTCATATTTAATATGTCCTAGATATAAATCCTCCATAATCTCATGTGCCATTCCGCCAGTTACCACATAAATACAATCATCTCTATCTTCTGGTACATGTTTTAGATATTTGAGATAATACTCATATGGAGATGTGTGATATGTATTAAATTTAGACCAGCTCCATAATCGATCTGTTTTGTAATATGACATAATTTCATTGAGTTCTTCTTTCGTTTTTCTTCCTATAATAAACACCTACTTTCGTAATGCTTTTAAATATTCTTTATGTTCGTGTTCGTCGTACACCACTCTATATTTGATCATAAATTCATATATCTGATTCCGTGCATCTACTGGTGAGTCCTTTTCGCCTATAATCCCCCACCTGTCATATATATAACTTACTTTTCTAATGTGATAAAATTTCTCACAACAATGTCTTACATGGTTTATATCCACATCCTTATCAAAACAGATAATTATTTCCTTATTCAGACCAATTAAGATTCTTGCTTGTTCGTCCGATATCTCATGTCCAGAAACAGCCACACATGTCGAGTCACAAAGACTGTCTCTCTTTAATACAGACTTTTCACTTTCTACAACCACAACATAATCCGATTTTTCAATTGACTCTCTATTTTCATATAGTCCATACAAGTTAATCTGTTTTGGGTATCCTGGTGTAATATAATATTTTTTAATATCAAACAAATCATAGTTTTCAACTGTTGTTCGCATGTTGTACCCCATTAGTTCGCCAGTAAGCCAGTATCGCAACGGGACGACATTTCTTTTATATTTATAACTGTATCCAAGTTTGAATTTTTTTACTGTCCACGGCATAATACCTTCTTTATACCAACCAATATGTACATAAGGAACAAATGTATCTAGTTCTTTTTCGTCACGAACCTCAAAATCTAATACATTTAATTTTCTTTCCCTTGTTTTGACTTTTTTAAATATCTGCAACGGATCTATTTTCTCTTGCTTTTTCTCTTCTTTTTTGAACGATAATTTTAATCCTAAAATTTTATGTAAACTTTTTATCGCTTCCCATGTAGTGAACTCTTTGTGTTTCGCGTATAAGTTATACTGAACCAAAGTAATAATGTCAGATTTGTCATCAAAAAACTTTTCTCTTGTATAATCTGTAACATTTAAATATTCAGTATTCCGCACGATAACACAGGACTTGTTATCACCATCTATATTCCCGCACGAATAATATTCTTTATTTGGATGGTAAACAATGTGGTGACAGCCTATCTCTTGAAGTACAAACTCAATTTTATTTTCCTTATATATGTAAGTTTTCAATTCACTAATCGTCACAACTCTGTTTACCACCCTTCTTAAAAATCTACCGGAACATTTGTTATTCCGATTTCTTTGATAATATTTCTTGACATATCGTGTTCAATCACAACTTGGTATCTATTAGCAGAACCTTCTCGATTCTTAATAATAAATAGAATCTGATAGTGTTTGTCCTTATCTAGCCTGATAGGGATTTTTGTTTTCCCATTCTTCCCCTCAAGTTTGTATACTTTTAATTCTCTTTTCTCTCCTGTATATTCATCATCATATAAATCACGAATCATAATACATGTTGACGCGACATCGATGATATTCTTCGACATTCCAATATTGTCTTGGGTATAATATCTCTGTTTCACACTTCCTTTTGCTAACTGAAATGTAATAAGAATATGAAGGTTTTTTGCTTCCGGTTTGATAACATCGTTGATCTTAACCATATTTTGCTGCATTTCAAGCCATGCTCTATCACTTACGTTGCCGGCATCAAGTTTAAATGTGTCCAACAGAAAGTATTTAACTCCCATACTTGAGTATTTTTTTATAGTTTTTATTGCATTCTCCGTCTTATATTGTTGAAACGGAAGAACTGTAATAATATGATTATCTGTCTGTTCCTTTAACCATTCCGCCGCTTTATATAGTGTCTCTCTTGTTCTTTCCTCAAAATGACCATCTCTTACTACATGCTTCTGTAAATCATCTTTGATAATATTGTTTGCAACAAACACAAGCAGTTCCCTCTGCCACTTTTTGATACCATCCTCATTTACAATGATTACAATTCTTTCTTTCTCCTTTATTGCGGTTGGGATAACTGCATTTCTCGCAAATGTAGATTTACCAACATTACTCAAGCCTCCAACCAAAGTAATGCTTCCCAAATATTGACCGCCTGTCTCTTTTGTAATAATGTCCATATTGTTATAAGGCAACCCTACCGCATACCCTTTATCCAGTTCCTCAATCAATTCATCTATTCCATCACAAATGTCATAACTTTTCACGTCATAATCTATATTGGAAAAAATATCGTTTAATTGTGCTTCCCACTCGTTATATATTTCTTCTGCACTCATATCGCAATAATCACTGAGTCTATCTTTTACACCGCAACGCATTTTTGCCAACTTAATCACGCTATTCCATTTACGTAACTCATCTATATAACCATATAGATTTTCTGTATTAACATATCCACCAGCAGTTTCTATTGTTTCATAACCGCCGTATTCGTCATACTTCTCGCGTAATTTTAGATGTTTTTCGAGATATAAACCAACTGTGATTTCATCTAATGTCTTTTTCTTTTCTAATTTGATGATATCATCTGCAATTGTCCAATATACTCTCCAAACATTGTTTCCAAACTCATCTAAATGTAAGTTCGTCTCATAAATCAAATCTGGATTCTTATATAAAATAGCTACAATATTTGCCTCGTCCGCTTCTTTGTATTGATTCACCTGTTTAATTGTTTCAATCAGTTCCTTTTCGAATGGTGATAATTTCTTTGCGTTATTTTTATCTGCCATTATTTTATCAACTGCTCCCTACCATAAGTTTTTTAATTTATCGTTTTTTAATTCTTTTGTTTTTGTCCGGTAATGAGCTGCTTTATGCGTCAAAATTCCTATATCCATATTAGCTACTTTTTGATCATGTTTTTCTTTTCTTCTAACCATTTCATATACATCGTTAATATTGTCCTTGATAATAGCGCAAATATAATTTATTTTATGCTTTTCTGACTCAAATGTTTTCCCAGATAATGCAGCCAAAATTTTTGGTCTGCATATCTGAAATGTATATAAAATGATTTTGTATGGATACTCAGCCTGATCTTTTATATTTCTATTTTCAATAAATTTCCCAGTTCTGATTCCTTTTAATTTGGTGCAAATATAACTTGATAAATTTTGATTATCATCATAAAATAGAATTTGCTTTTTTACGTATTCATACAGCTCGTCCCATTCTTTTTTCTCAGCCTCCGTCATCTTTACTGGTTCAGGCTTCACTCTCATTACATCACCACCCCATTAAGCAATAATTTTTAATGCCTGTTCTGCAATCGATAAGTTATCAATTAACGTCGGATTCGCATAGCCGTTTTCTTTTGAAAATTCAAGCAATGGTTTAATTACATCCATATTCCCCTTGTTATCCTTGATAAAATCTTTAATCTGGTCAATTACAGACTCGATCCTTTTCTCTTCTTTTTTTTCAGCCTCTCTTTTGGCAATCTCTTTCATCTCTTCCGCTTCTTTTTCAGCCTGTTCCTTTTCCGACTGTTCAAATGTTTTTCCAGATTTAGCCTGTTCAGATTTAATTGCATCTGTAATTGCCTGGATAAACTCATCTGTATCGAATGCAATTTCATCGATAATATCTGCAAAACGAGATCCACTATCTAATGCCATATTGTCATCTCTAAATTTAATTTTTCTATGCTGATCTACAATTTTATTTACAGTAATATCCTTTTTTGTTACAATATTTTTCTTTCCGGTTTTTTCTGTAACAATTGTTCTGTCATAATATCCAAGTCCAAGAAAGTGCATTTTCTTTTTCAGAAGATTAAAGTATACCTTTTCAACGTCTGATGTCAGTGTCTGATATGTCGTTCCTGTTGCAATATCAGTTACCTCTTTATTTTTTACATGACCGATAACAATTGTAGCTACACCAACTTTTCTCAAGCTTTTAATAATATCAAACATAAGTTCAAAAGCTTTTGCCTGACCTTTTTGGAAACCATTCCATGCCCCATCAATTGTATCTGCCTTTTTATCCATATGGTCTTTATTCCATAATCTGATTGCTTCCTGCTCTGCTAATTTGATCCAACCATCGTATGTATCCACCACGATTGCTTTTAAATCTGCATAATCTGTTGTTTTGTTCTCAATAATATCTTCTACGACATCTTCTACATCCGCCCATTCATCACAATCTTCATATACAATCCCCTCAATTGCATCTGCTCCTGCTTCTCCATTCATTTCAAGAAAGATATAACCGTCTTCTCCAGCCAATTTTTCGCATACTTCTTTAATAAGTGTTGTTTTACCAATTTTTGGTTCTCCTAATAAACAGATATTATATTTAAGTGGATCAATTTTTACTTCGTTTTTCTTTCCAAATTTTCTAGCCATATATTTTATCCTCCAAAAGATTATTAATGTATTTGTGTTTTTTTACTGTCTACGCAGCACAAGACTGCATAGACTAATTAATTATTTATTTTTCTTTTATCCGAGAGCATCAAGCCAAGACATATCATTAGGATTTTCTGCAATCTCTTTAGTTTCGTCTTCGACACAAACATCGCCAGCTTCATCTTCTGATTCATCTTCATACATAAAATCAAGAATTAGATCATCTTCGTCATATTTCTGTTCAAACTTCTGAAGAACTGGGGTTTTTGTCCCATCTTTTCCCTCAACATTTTTAATCTGTGGTCTTCTAATAACCATCCTTTTTTCTCTTCCTGTTCCGATTGTGCATTTCTGTAGTGCTTCTTCTAAAGTAAATACTCCAATTTCAATGAGTGTTTTGATATCATCCGGAATATCATCTTCCGTTGCTGTTACAACTGCACCACCTTCTACTAAATCTCCTTCAAAAGTAATCTCTGTAACGCCTCTTTTTACTTTGAAAAGTTTTTCAATTACTTTCTGTGAAATTTCTGGTTTGGTTAAATCAAGTTCATATTCAAATGCTTTATCATATGGAATATTACATCTAACTTCTTTACCTTTATATTCCTTTACATAGTCAAGGATCTTGGCATAAATAGGTAAAACTCCTGTTGATTTATCTGGTTTTCCAACACTGTCTCTCGTGAGCAACATCGTCTGTGTAAAATTCGCATGATACTTGCTTCTATCATCTACTTTAGAAAGTACAAGACTTGCGATTTCTTTTTTTACCTGCACATTACCTTCATATGAAGAATATTTAAGCTGTCCTTTTACATTAACAACCATTCCATCCTCAAGATTTTCGTTAATATATGCGATCATATCGTATGGTGTTAAGAATTTTTTATAAAACACCTTTCCATTCTTGTCCTTTTCAAGACCAACAGTCATGAAGCACAAATCACCTACGGATTCTAAGATTTTCTCATCAAACCTATCTTCCCAATCGATTGTGAATCTATTTTCAAAGTCATCCTTACCGTCTACATCTTTGCCATGCACATAAACAACATTGTCACGTTCTGCACCGTATCCACCCATGAGTTCTGCATAAACCGTTCCACATACATCACCACAATCAACACCAAGATTTAATGAGTTATAAACCCAATCTGATTTTTCAGAATGTTCGTCCAATTTATATGTATAGTCAGCACTAATCTTCGCCTCACCGATTAACACAAATGAATTTACCCATCCTTTTTTTTCTAAAATTGCCTTTTCTTTTCTTGCCATAAAATAAATCTCCTTCTGTACATTAAATTTTTGTATATATGAACGACTGAAATTCAGCCGAAATATAGAGTTGCTCTATGTAAAATCTATATAAACCCACGATTTTGGGTGCACTTAAGAAACTACTGAACTTTCTCAGTAAATTTTCACTATAAATATTCAATTCTAACTTTGAATTTTTCTAAACTATAAAGATTTGATATGCTATTTGTTTTAGAGTAATTAGAACAAGATGATCAAAAAAATTACATTACTACAGAATAGTCATTTGCAACTGATTCATATAATGTTGGGATCCAAAGCTCCGTTGCTTTATCTTTAGAATCTTTTAGATAACCCTCTTTGATATTGTTCTCTCTAAATAATTCTCTCGCTACCCTCCTTCTACTTTTTGAATTTAAATAATACGCATATTCTTTTTCTTCCCATTCAGGTTTTTTGATTTTCACTCCAGAATATTTCATCAAATCACAAGCTTGTCCAAATGTAATTTGCTTTTCATGCTGCTTAAACTCCCATGATTCAATATAAATATCAAGACAATTTGTATGAACCAATTCATCAGTATAAGTTTTCTCTACATATTTCATTTTCTCTACTACGTTTGGATTTGTAATAGTTTCTATTTCTCCTGTCGGCATATGAATCCATAATGTTAACGCGATACAATTTTCCTTCAATGCCTCGTAATCTCTGATTAATTCTTCTTTCTTCGTCATATGATTCTCCTCATTATTTATTTGCCTTTATAAATTGATAGCATGATTCTTTTACTTCATAACAAGTACCACCATTCATTACATTCCACCTACATTCAGAACACTCATTATATTTATTCTTTTTTAATTTATACCTGTTATCATATAGGAGTACTAATGTGAATCCCGCCACAAACCCTACGATGTGAGCTACGGCGTGAATAATATGAGAAATAATAAATTCCATTTAATGTAATTCCCTCCTGTCAATCCGTTGTCCGCATTTCGGACAAAAATCGTATTCATCGCAATCAATTTCATAATACTCATTACAGCTTGGACATATCCATGTATCATAAATCAGATTTCCTTCTTGATCACATCCATCACCTTCAATATCTGGTTTCTTTTCTATATTACATCCCTTTAACTGCAATACCTGCCTAGGAGATAACTCTGTATCCTCATATTCTGCAAGTTTTTCTATTGCATCGTATATGTATGGACATTCTTTTACTGGAATATTACAATTCCAACAAATACTACACGTAGGACATTCACTATCTTTGTCTAAACAAGCACCTAACTCTGTTATATAAGTAAGTCTGTTCTCGTTATTTACTTCTTTCTCTTGTATGCTGGCAATCTCTCTTGCTAATTTTGCTTGTCGTTTCCAATCATTCTTCACCTCACAACATAAGGAATATAACCCCCTATCGTCGTCTTCTTCGTATTTTTGTTCGCACATGTATTCCGCAAGATTGCTATCCCAGTTTAGTGGACAATAGTAACAATTCCCATTTGCAAATTCACAGCAAAAGCATTCGTTCCTGATTGTAATATTATTCTTTTTACAATATTCTTCTTTTAAAATACCAATATACTGAAATTCTTTTTCTTCTTCAATTCTATCTGCAATCCAATTCCACATTTTTCTGTGCCATGAGATTGCTTCTTCTCTTGTTAATTCCACACTTCTTATTCTCCTACTTCTTCAAAAATATTAGTAATAAACTGTGTAACTATATGATTATGAAAATTTGATCCTGCGGCTTTTTGGTGTCCTCCACCGCCATATCTCTTAGCGACCTGACCAACGTCAATATTCTCTTTAATCGTCCTATAAGAGATTGAGTATGTACCAACATTTACCATCGCAACATAATCTAAATTCGGATTCCTAGTACACAACTCATTTCCTAGTTCACTAAAGTATTTTTCTGCAAAGACGACTCCATATTTATATTCTCCATCGCAGCTAATAATCAATTCTTTTTCTTTTGAATCAATGTATTTATCAATTTCTTTTTGGTTAAACTGTAATAATAATTCATCTTCTTTGTCAAACCTTAAGAATGATTTTCTACTTTTGAATTTATCTAAACACCATTTTACGAATTCATCTCTTCCATATAAGTAGAGTAAGTCATTCATTTTCTTAGAAATAAGACCCATATTACCAATTTCTGTCCATCTCCAAGTATCATAATTGGTTACAAGCTTTACAAAGTCTTTTACATCTTCTTTCAGGTATTTGTGTTCAATCAAGTATTCATGAAATAGCTCTGTGCCGCATGTTTGCAGTCTTTTTTTGTTATTCATTGTTTCGACAACACACCAGTCATACTTATTAAGATCTAATGCTGTTTTGTGATGATCAAATAATTTGAAATTATTTTTATATTCTCTATCAATCTCAGAAGCCAAATCATCCTTAATGCTGATGTCTGTAACAAAACATGTATCATGTCCTTTGTCCATTTTAGAAATATATTCTCTTACAAGTACATCTACTTCATCATAATTACAATATGTAATATCTACATTTTTACCAAATGTCAATTGTGCCAGAATCGCACAACCAATTCCATCTAAATCTAGGTGTGTGAATAATTTAATCATTCTCTCCATTCCTCCTTGTTATATTTCATTGTTAGCCAAACTTGTAAAGCTACCTCTATTGTCCTTCCTTTATTCTCCCACTTTCCATTTAACATATGCCATATTTCCCATGCCCAAATGGATGGAGTAGAACCATCGTCTTTAACAAAATTTGACTTATTACCAACACTATTAGCCCACTTGTCAAATGCTTTCCAAGCTGCTTTAAGAATTTTAGGACGTACTCTCCCAGATGTTTTTATTCCAAAATATTCATATACAATTGCTGCAAGTTCTCTATCACTTAATCTTGTCAACTGTTCTTTTATATAATCTGCATTTGTCATGTCCATACCTACTGAATTTCAATTTCTGGAATCTCAATAAATTTCGATAGTAATCCTTCATGATAAAATACTTTATCGTTTTCGGTAATTTCTTCTCCATTAAACTTTCTCAGCACAAATGGCAAAACATAATTGTTTAAACATTTAAATTCATATTCTCTTTCAATAATATTTTTTACAATTTCCTTATAATATCCATTCGTTCCGGTAATTTTGCGTAAATAAAATAGTTCAATTCTAAATGGAATGTTGAAGTATCCTTTAATTTGCCATTTTATTAACTCTCTCTTTCTTATACAGTCTTCATATTTTCCCATATCAATAACAATTTCATCATTAGAGAAAAACACAATATCACTAGCGGAATATCCTAATTCATCAATAAGAACTTCTAATACAAGTCCCATTAAATATTTTTCATAAGTCACTTGCCGTTTTGGGTTACAGTTTCCTAAAATAACTTGTCTAATATATTTGCTATTTACAATATGCTTATTCTCTGTATATCTTTCAATAAATTCTTCCCATGTATCTGCATTGTCAAATATACTTCTATTATAGAATTTCAATGCAGAAAAATTAGCTTTTCTCATATCAATACTGATAAATAGCTTTCCATTATTTGACGTTTTGAAAATATCTTTACCTGGGAGATCTTTGTATTTTACGGTGTATTTATTCATATCTTCTTCGTTGAATCTCTTGTATCCATCAGAAATTTTGATATCATTTATCGCTGCATTTTTTACTCGATTATATTCTTCAAGATAATCTTGCTCACACTTATATTTCTCTAATTCTCTCACGAAAATGTTCCATTTATCCAATGTGTTATAATAACTATCGTATAATTGAAGCCTATCTGTGAAATACGGTTCCTTAAAAAATTTCAATGGGATATTAAAATCCTTGCAAAAGCGTTCTTTTAATTTCTCAGAAACTTCCATTAAATATCTCCTTTCACGATTCTTTCATTTACATACATTTTGAATTCCTCAATTCTCTTGTAGTCCGGCACACTCGGTAATGAAGTATTCTCTTTGGCATAATCAAATCTCTTTTCATATTCATTTAACAAGTCATAAAATCCAGAAATTGGCTGCCTGTTACTATCAAGATACCCTCCGTTTCGTATGCTCATAAGTAAATCATGTTCGTTTTTTCGATAAGTAATGATTTCTTCTTTTTCAAGAATATCAATGCACATCATGTATAACCTGATTAAATGAGCCATATGCTTTCCAAGTTTGTCCTTGTTCATTGCCTTTTCGTTTCGCCTACCGATTTTGTTATAACTACTTACAATAGCTTTCATCTCATTCCACATACCAGCCCAATCTCTTAATGGATAATGTTTTAAATCAATATCCATAAAAATTTCAGTATCATAACCTTCCTGCACTGCTTTATCTGTATAAAGATTGAGTGATCCATCATTCATTGGGAAGTAACGGTTTTTAAAGTCATAGCTTGCATTATTGATTGATTTTAAAATGTACTCTTCGTTTTGTGCCTGTCCAACTAATCTAGCAGCTTTGTTTTCCATACGCCTTAATTGACTTGAAGCGTATCCTGCAAAAGAATTAATACAAATCTTGGATAAGAACATTTTTCTATTATTCAATAATTCTCTTCCAACATCAGACAAATATAAATAATGTTCAGGTTTACATCCTAAAATTTCAATAGTGTTAGGATTATTTGATTTTAATAATTGTAAAATTTTATTGAATGAATAAATTGTTGTATCTGTATCAATCTCTACAACCTGTTCAAAGTCTTTCCCGAGAAGGATTTCTTCTTTGTTGTTTAAAGCAACTCCTCTTACGTCTAAATCACTGTCCTCTTTATCCATTCCATATGCGTGACTGCCGCCAAGCGTAAGTAATATAATATTGTTGCCTAAGTGCTCATTTTCTTTTAAGAAATCATATTCTTGTTTCTTTATCGTTTCTTTAATTTGTTTCAGATTCATACTCTTTACCTATTATTATATTTCTCTACTAATTCTTTTTACAACTATCACAACAACTACAATTACATTGCATAGGTATATACTCCCATTCCTTAGATTGCAACATTATATTATTTATATAAACAGGCTTATGTTTTTGATTTTCATTATAAATAAATGAACCATCTCTATAGTCCGCTTCAACAAATTTTTCACACATATGCGAATATCTAATAGCTCCTTTTCTTCGACCGTCAATCATCCGAATATATCCACCATTTTTGTAAGCTTTATTTAATAATTTTCCTATTTTCATATTATCCCTTCTCTTTTATAATGAAACTAAATTTTCAAGCCTATTCCCATCTAAGCCCAGCCAAATATTCAATGATTTGAAATGCTCTGCATACTACAAATGTCGTAACTGTTAATTCTAAATTGAAATCTATAGAGAAAATCATCATCAATAATTTCATTGCTCCACATACGATTAAACATTGAATTAAATAGATAATGGCTATTGTAACCAATGCCGGAAAGTCCTTAATTTTAAATTCATTTTTCTTATGCATTTCTTTTACTCCGTTTTCTTTTTGCTCTTTAAAATACTTTTCGAATTCAAAAATAAATAGCTTCGATCTTTCAAATTTACAATGTAATTGTCTTCAATAATATATCTATCACAGATTTTTCCCACGTTGCGAGATGTGATATATAAAATATTTTCATCATTCTCATCAATACGCACATCGACATTCTCCTGCACATATAAGTAATTGATTTTGTATTCTTTATTATCTTTATAGATATATGTACATATTTCTTCATTAATAGATATCCATCCATCATCGTCAATTGATATTTGTGGACAAAATACTATTACATCTTCTGTTTTTGTATGTAGTAGCATTTGCTTCAATAAAGCGATTTCTTTCTTTAGTGCGTCGATTCTCTTTTTTAGCTCACTTAGTTCTTTATTCCCATCATCAATTTTTTTCTTACTAATCCACATAATCAATCCTCAATTCCTAAATAATATTTCTTTAAGCGTTCCTCTCCAATATAGTCAATTGCCTGTTTTGCAATCTTTTTGGATGAAAAATAAATACAATGAGTTTTAAGCACGGTATTATATATTATGTCGATTTTTTTCATATCACAATTATAGTACATAAACCATTTTTCTTGATCATCATCTTTCCAATCAATTTCATACTCATTATTTTCTTCTGCGAATCGTCGTAATTCAGCTTCTACTTTTAATTTCTCTAAAGCAAAATCAGCTTCTTCTTCAGTTTTAAAGCAATTACCAATTTCATAATAACCATTATCTATATAAGCATTTATCCATACATTACTCCCGACAATACCGTATCCAGATACATAGAAATACCATTCATCATATTCTGGCTTCCAAATATTTCTTTTTGATCCATTTGACTTCTTGATAATTTTCATCAACTGTTCTCTTTCTTCCTCTGAAAGATTTTCCATATTTACAGTAATATTATTCTCCATAAGCGCCTATTCCTCATCATTCACATCAATTTTTACATTCTGCCATTTTTTATAAGCGTCTAAATACAATTCATTTTTATCACCGTTATATGTAAGTTCGTAATACATACCGTCAGAAATATTTGTGCTTAATAATGCTTTATGATTCTGCAAGGTCTTACAGTACCAAACCACGTATACATCTTCTTGTGTGATAAGTACATTATCTGTTTTATCTGAATGTTCATTAAAATACTCCACTACATTTTCTTTACACAAACTAATAAATTTTTCGCTGCTCATAATTTTATTCTCCTTCTTCTTTTCTAGTTTTTTTACAATTTCTATGGTATCTTCTAATATCTTTTTTAATTCTAAATATGATTGGTTTGGCTTAGATTATTCATCATGGTCTCTTGTAAACGATACGCACTTACCATTGGACTTATCCTCTACAATTAAAAACTCACCTTTATTTTTTATTGCTTCAAACTGCTCGTGCCAAACTCTTATGTGCCTTACATTGCTAAAATCTAATCCAGATGATACTGACATAAATATCTCTCCATATCATATCGTGTTATGTCTTGTAACTTATTAATAAAACCTCACATATTCTTCATTTATCAGTCTTTTCTTTGATAATTTCTTTAATACATTTTCATATATTTCATTCAAAATTAGATCATACTCATTCCCATGATTATAATCCTGATAACGCATTTTAGACAAAGTAGCTTCTGTGTCAATCCACAAAAATTCATCATGACTATCTGCACTATCGAATTGTTGATTACATGCCTTTGTGCTTCTTGTGTTACAATCTAATTCAAATACTGACATATATTTGTCACCTCCTATGAAACGAAAGTTTTATTCTATTATTAAGCCTTTAAATATATGTTTAACTACGGGTAACGTCCATGCATTACCACACATACTACATCTTTTCGTATACGATATTTTTCTTCCATTAACTTCTACATTTGTATAATTATCAGGCAGCCCCTGTAATCTTTCATATTCAAGCTCTGTTAATTTTCTTGGTCTACCATGATCCAAAACTTTCTTTTCATGATAACCGCCATTTATACAAGTCAATGTGGCACATTTAAACTTGGGATTATAGATACGTCTATTCATCTCCATTGAATTGACTTTCAGCTCTGCACATACTTTTTTATCCATATTTAAAATTTCAAAATCTTTCTTATAAAAGTATCTTTCGTCAACACGCTTCTCCATAATATCGCTTAAAACCAATGAATTCATCTCTGGAATTGCAGGAATTGGAATGTTTGTCCAATAATATCTTTCCCTGTCTTGCGCTGAAAATTTATTACTATTGATTAAAACGCCTTCAACTCCCATAATTCTATTTAATTCTTTTAGATCTTTATCGTCAGACGGAACAACATTTTCTGCCATAAACCATTTGGGCTGTATCTCGTCCAATGCTCTACGAAGCTCGTATACAATACCTGATTTCCCAAGCAAGCCATTATTTATATTCTTGTCTTCAATACGAACTCTTGATAAAGATTGGCAACACATGCCTCCAATAACTAAATCAAATCCTTTAAATTTAGAAAAATCTTCTCCAATCAGGTTCCCATGATGTAGTATGAACGGAAAATGATATGAAGAAACTGCAATAGCCTCTGGCAGAATTTCATATGTATGATATTCTTCAATTGGAATATCTAACTGCTGCAATGCTAATAATCCTGTCTCAATACCTCCACACAAACTTAAAACTTTTAACCCTTTGCCTGAATTATATTTTTTATAATCTGTACTCAAATACCTCTATTTTCAGAGGTGCGTACACACATTTTACCTAGGATTACTCCTTTTCCTTTCGTTTATTTATCTATGTATATACATTTTTTATCCGGATGAAAAATATATTTTATCTTGTAGATCTACAATTTATTATTCTCTCTTCTACTCTCCAATTGTAATAACTGTATGTTCAGGAATTACAACTTCTGGAATTACTTTTTTAACAATCTGTTCTGCTCTAAATTCGTTTTCATAATCATATTCAGTAAAATATGAACCACTTATCGTAATACCGTTTACAATGCAAACATCGTATTTCTCAATAACATTGCGATCATTATCTAGTTTACAAAGTAAACCATACTCTTCTTTATACTGATATTTGCCACCATCATCCCAATCAGACTCTAATAATGCTTCAGTGCTATATCTTTCACCATTAAACTCACAACCAACATATTCTAACCATGTGACTTCATCAAATTGTTTCACAATTTCTTTTGCTTCTTCCAAATCCATGTGTTTTAATTCTTCGAAATTTACATTTTCAAATTCAATCATTTTCTTGCTCCTTATCTATAATTTTTATAATACTCGTTAGTAATTCTGTAACTTCATCTAAAGAACCACTTAATGATTCGCCTGTTGTTTTAATTTGATAATTCCATTCATCCTTACGAGCCAATTCAACAGGTCTTCCATAATATAAAACAGTTCCTTGAGACACTGTTACGTCTTCATACTTTGAATAATAATCTTCTTTTAGAATTTTTAATTGTTTCTGACATCCTTTGTTATACGATTTAACTTTTGGATCATACAGCGAAACATACTTGTCTTCCCCATAATCAATCGGTTTAAATTTATTTACAACAAGCAGCACACCATCTGTAATCCTATATAAATCCTGATATTCTGTTTCAGCTAAAATTTCTACCATTTTAATACCTCAAAACCAAAACAATTCTTTACATTGTCTTTGCAAAATCTTCTAATTCTTTTTGTAATAATTTAATTACTAATCTATATTCTGCTAATTTTAGTCCTCTGTCTAAATTGAATTTATCTTCACTATGACAAGATGATTCTGCAATAACAAATGTGCCATCTTCACAAAGATATTTAACTCTAATTTTTTTACCATTATGTCTGTAATAAATAATTGTTGAAATATGATCTCCGTTTAAATTCTCATAAAACAAACTTTTGATTTTCCAAGAACTCCATTCACGTTTTGTCTCCTGAACTAATTCAAAATATTTTTCAAATTCGTTATAAGACATACAACCTAAATGCATTCCATTTTTACCAAATCTAAAACTAATAACTCCATTTTCATCTACATTAATAACTTCACAGATTTCTCCAATGTTATCAAACATTCCCATCTTTTTTACTAGTTTTATCTTATCTCCTTTAATCATGCTGCCATCTCCTCTCTTTTATTTGAAAACTTTTTATTCCACTCTTCTACTACTTTATTCTCTTCTTCTGTTATATCTCTATTAAATTTCCCTTTAGCTTGTACAATAGTTTCTGTATATGCATTCACTTCAATAGTTACCAGGCTCTTATCTAAACTATCTCTTTTCCTTAAAAATAAAATATGACATTTCCCATTGATAACATCATCAATATAAGAAGCAACACAATTATTCTGTTGAACAGCTTCATCTTTAATATCTTGAGTACATTTCGGATATACAAATTGATATCCTTTATATGCAAACTCATAATCTTTTCTAATTCTTTTATTAAATAATTCTTCTGGAAATTCCTGTTTCAAACGACTATAATTTCTACAAGCAATTTTATGAGTTGTCAAAAAATTTTTTGGGTATTTATCAAACTTATTACTGATTACACTCATCATTTTCACATAATCATATAGCTCTCTTATGATATCTCTATTATCTAATGCTTCATAGGTCATCAATGAATCAATATATATAAGAAGTGATTTTGGATTGTAATTATATACATCAATCAAATAGTTAAATATAGATTGATAATTTGGATTTCTGTAATCACCAAAGTTCTTTCCGTATGTAAACACATCAATAAGGTTTTCATTTGTTAATGACATAAAATCCATTTGAAACGCAATATAATGTGCATCAACATTGTGTTTCCAATTTTTAACTAATAACTCTGACAGTTGTATTTCTTTCTCTTTTGCAATTTTAATAAGTGACTTTGGGATATCATTCAATGAATACTTAAAATTTGTTGGTATTTGACTTGCTTTTAAGCCTGATGAAAATAGTTGTTCTAAATGCTTATTTTCATTAATCATAGAAAGAAATGTTCCAGAATTGCGTATATATTTACTATATTTTTTATATATGTATTTTAAAAACTCTGAGTAGTTTTTGTCTTCGCATGATTCAATAATATCTTTAATCTTTATATCTTTAAGTTGTCGCTGCAAACCTTTTACTGGCTTACCATTTAAACCAATACCTGTTTTATTTGCTAAATCATATTTAACATTTTTACCTTCTAATTCAAAAACAAGGTATTGTTTATCTTTGTATACTTTAATTATTCTCACCACCTAATTTATGATTGTTTACTTTTAAAATCCTGTCTGTCTTGTTTCAAAATTGATATTCCCTTTTCCAACAACACTTACTGAATCATCTTCCCACTTTTCACCCTTACTGTGGAACTCTGTATCGTCTTCATAGACACCATCTGTATGGATAATTTCAAAATCAATTTCTCCGTCAAAATCTTTAATCAGTGTTGTTGTCCACGGACATTCAATATGATAATTAAAATCTGGATTATACTTTAAAACTTCATCAAGTAAAAATACTCCTACCATCCCAGCATCCGCGCAGAACTCTCCGATCTTTTCATGCGTATCAGAATTGTAAGTAGTGCAAGACCAATCACCATACAATGTGTCTCTACAAATATAATTTTTGATTCCTAACACTTCCATATCTTCCCCATAATTACATAATTCCCAATCACTGATATTATTGTCTCGATATTCTGATAACGCAGCGAAATATCCTTTCCACTCTTCCCTGTATTGTTTTGATTCACACGAACTCTTTTTATAATCTGGATAATCTTTCTTACTGCTATAAGAAAAATAGTCTTCAGAAACAGGATATTCTCCAACTTCTTTCCTTTCTTTGCAGATATAACATGGATCTGTAATAATAATATCTCCTTTAAATCTCATTTTCTCTCCTTTTCACACCATTCAAAGAAATCATATATGCCATGATTTCTAATACCACCTGATTTTCTTTTCAAAAAACGTATTAACTCATACATAAAACTATTGACTCCACCAATATTCAGTTCATAAATATAGTTTGAGAGCGCATAAAAGATATACTCTGCGACATCTTTTCTACCGGCTGCTCTTGATTCTGATTTTATTTTTTTAAGTTCTTTCTCTGATAATTCGTAAAACACTTCAGAACTAACAATATTTTTTTCTATCTTTTTCAAAACAAAAATTACCTCAACCCACTATTTGAAAATTGTATTTTAATCCACTTTAACACCTATATATTCCAAAACTTCTCTCATACCAAGTCCACCTTCTTCAACAGGTCTCATACAATACTCCCATTGTTTAGGATGTGTCTGTTTTAATCTCTGGAATCTGTTTGGTTCTTTCTCTAAGTGACAACCAAATCCACAGAAAATACATCCTGTTCTGTCACATCCGGTTGTGTAATATTTTCCTTTTTCATTTTGTAAAATCTCGCCATATACTGATGCATATGGAACTTCAAATCTGACTAAATACTCTAAAACATCTTGCTCTGTCCAAAATGAAAGTGGTTTTGACATTGGTTTTTTATAATCGAATGAATTGCATCCGTTTCTGATCCATTGTTGTTTTCTTAATCTGCTTTCAATTGTCATCGTTCCAAGAATAGGCTTTAATCCATTTTCTTTTTCAAACCTATGAGCTGGTTTCTTTTTCATTTCTTTGCAGCACCTATCTGAAATCTTATATGGAGCATTTAACAAAAATTTCCATTTAGAATAATTAAAACTACTCTTCTTCCCGTTATTATCTGTTCTCTGTCCATTCAATTGCTTTATTCTGTAAGAATATTTTCCTGTATCTTTGTCATATTTTCTTGCCTCTTCAATAATTTGAGACACTTCCTTACTAACAACAGGATACCCTTTTGTCAAAATTACATCTTTAAAAGTTATTCTTTTCCCTGTCTTTCTATCTTTTGGATAATCAATTACCGTCTCAACTTCAATTTCATATTTATCCTTCAACCAATCATCAAAAGTTTTCACATGTTCTCTGATTTCTGGATACTCTAATCCAGTGTCAGAAAACCATAAGATTAATTTGTATCCATTCACTTTACAAACTCTAGCAGCGAGATCTGCTAGAACTGTACTATCTTTACCACCTGAAAACGAAACATAAACTTGTCCTTCCCATGCTTTATACCATTCTAAAATTCTGGTTTGTGTTACTTGAATTTTCTTTTGCAAGTTCCATGCCTGCATAATTTTCAAGTCTTCGTTTGTATATTTCTTATCTTCGGAGAGGGTGTCGTTTGTACCCCCTGTTATTTTAACCTCTTCCATTTACATTATTTTCATAATGCGTATACGCTTAATAACCGGTTACTTATGTAATCCTTTCTATTATTTATTGATATTTGCAACTATCAATATTTTATTCTATTTTTAGATATATCTTTATCTCATATGAAACAGACATTTCATTACTAACAATCAAAATCCTTACAATCCGATGTATCATTAATTTCTATTTCTCTGTCATTAATATCATCCCCAAGAATACTCCTTCCTAAATCGCATTTTGTATATGATAAATGTTTGCATTTTTTACATTTTTTATTACGACCATTTAAGATACAAAACTCTTCTTGAAAACATCTATCATACACGGTTCCATGTCGTGTAAAAATTAATCTATTTTCTTCAGCGTCATAATAAACCCCTTCCATCTCTATTTCATAACATTCCCGTTCACTATAACTTTGCAATTGAACGTCATGTGGAATATTATTCTCTTCTATAATTTTCGATAATTTTTTAAACGTCATGTCTATCTATTCTTTTTATCCTTTCTGATTTAATTTTTATTAACTATAATTTTCTTTATCGATATATTTGAACATTTCTGTTTTACCATCAAAAACAATTTTCACTAAATAATTTGTGCCGTCTGCATATATATATTTACGAGAAAGAAGATCATCATTTTCTATTCTATATTCAATCCCAAAAGATTCTACCCATAGTTCCCATTTCCTTAAATCTGTCATATTTTCAATATCCGTCAATGTTTCAAAATTTCTACAAAGTTTCATAACATTCCATCCGTCACTAAACTTTCTTAGTGTGTATTTTTCAGACAAGTCATGGTAGTCGAGCCAATTTGAAACTGATTCTCTTAAGTCTTCTTCATTAATTTCGTATGCACCTCCGCTGTCAGATCCATGTATAATTGCTTCTCGTATAATACTGTTAATTAATTCAATCTCTTTTTCTTCATTAAATTCAACGCTCATTTCTTATTCTCCTTCATATCTATCCGGTAATTCCATCCAAGCAATCACTTTACTAATTACTTTCATTTTTCTTCCGCCTGTTCCATATATAAACCAATAAACTTCATCTTTCCATTTCTTATTCGCGTACATTTCTTTTCTACAATATGCCACAAATCGCTCGCCTCGTTTGGTTTGAATTAAAACTTCTTTGCTTTTATATACAGAACTGAAATTTGTTGTTGAAACTTCTTCTAATTCAGGCAACCCCGTCTTTTTAACTGAATTCCAATCTTTATTCATTTTCTATACCTCGTTCTCCCATATTAACAAAACTCAAGTGCATACCAATCATCTGCAATTTTCACTATTTTTAATTTGTTTTCATATTTATCTTTATACATATCAATTAGTTTCTTTTTAGCTTTAGACAAACTTGTGAACCATTTTTCACCATATAAATCATAATCCCATTCCCAGCTATCTGATTCTTTACAAACCCCATAACTATCAACTATAAAGCTATCTTTCCCTACATAACCAACATAATCAACCATGATTCCTGTTTCATAAATGCAGTATACTTTTCTACCAAGTTTTGGTTTCACTTTTGTTCCTCCAGTCTGTTTGAAATCCAGTTTTCATTTGATAACTTATCCATTATTTGTTTTATCCCTCCTTCAATTTCTTGCCACACATAGGACAATATTTAATTTTCACAGTAGCTATATTTTTGTCATACGCATAAGCAGTTAATTCATTTGGATATTGAATAGAGATTCCTTGAGAGTTTGTTCTTCCATATGCAAAAGGAAGTCCGGTATCGCAATATTCACATCCTCGCACATCAAACATTTTTTGTGTATTTGGACTACATTTTTTGTTTACCTCTTTTTCACAATAAGGTGAACCAAAATCATTATCATGTATATGCATACAATCTTTACACGTTCTTAAATACGGAGCCGGAAAACTAAAATCCCAAAAAGATGTTGTTCCGCACTTCGGACATCCATATTCGAGCACTCCATCTTTATCTTTTATGAACAATCCATTTTTAATTAATTCAGTATTGCATTTTGGACAATAAATAAATGTTTTTTGTTTTTCTTTCTTCTTTGTTTTAAAAAACATATTTCACCCCTACAACACTTCAGTAAGAATCCTGAAGTCTTTAAATGTATTGTCTTCTATGGTTACTTCAACCGGCTTGTTAATAAGTTCTGATACGTAATTCACTTTTGCGTCTTTCAAAATCTGATGCACATTTCTCACCGAGTCTGCAATTATGCTTTTTTGATCTATATTTTCGTCATTTTCATAATCAATAAATACTGTATATTTTCCTCCATCTTCGACCATTTTACATCCGATAGAAAAACCAAGTTGTAACCCAATTTGTTTTGAATAATCCTTTAAAATTCCATATTCTGCAAAAATAATTTTTCCTAGTTGTTTAGTTGTCTTTATAAGACTTTCAAACATTTCATCAGTCCAAAACCAGCCATTATCTTCTTCTATAAGATAACTTTGATCTTTAGCATATATTTCTTTAATTGTTACAACTTGTCCGCATAAAGTACACATTTCGTCAACGACCTGAGTCGTACCATATTTAGTATCTGTTCTTAGGTCTGTACGTATTTTAACTTTATCACCAACTTTATATTTCATTTACCGCACCTCTTTTCATTAATATTTTGTATCCTGGACAACTATTTTTCCCACAATCGTAGTTGTCTTTTTTTAATACCCAGCATTTGCATGTCTTTTTTAGTTTTGCTCCACATGCAATACAAAAATTATCTTCTTCCTTTATTTTCGTATTTCCACATTTATGACATTTCATCTTGTTCTCCTTCTTATTCTTCAAATTCTGTTTCTTCAGTCACTGTCGAATTATCACAAATTGTTACTACTGTATTTTCATTTGGGATGATGAATACTTCTTCATCACCTAGTTTCCAAAATGAAATTTGTTTACCTTTTCCGTGTAATAATTCACCATCCCATTCAAGAACATCTGTCGATAATTTAACTTCTCCAGGAAGAAGAGTAATCAATTTTGCTCTCTTTCCTATATAATCAATATTCTCCACTATCTGTTCAATTTCCGGATAGATTTCACATACTTTTCTATACATATCGGGCATAAATCTTTTAAGTTGATCACAGAACTTTGGGACATATTCTTTCTGATAAGAAGAAATTTCTCCACCCATGAGAGCACATGGTCTATATTTAATAAGTTCCACAATAAATTCAGGTGTAAAATCTTCTTTCTTAATCATGTCATCATCTACAAAGAAATCACTATTTCGAATCGGATTATTATATCCATTAAGATGTGGCAATCCAAGATAAACATAATCTCCAATTTCACATACAAAATTTAATGGTTTTAACTCATATTTAACATATCCGTATTTCCCCTCATATTCACTTAATAAATATCCACATTTGCGTGCTGCTTTTGTAAAACCTTCTTTCTTTTCAATTGTGCCGTAAGGACACTTATGCCGCCATAATAACCTACTCAGCATCACACAACATTTACGCTTATAAGCATCGCAATTTTCGCAATTATTACACTTGTAAACAGAAATACTTTCTCTGTCACTTTTCCCAGATTTAAAAATGCTGGTTCTCGGATCATAATAAGTAAAACAAATCGGTTTATAGTCTCCTATAACAATCACTCCTATCTATATTCGATTTTTAAATTTGGAAATCAATGCTTGACTAAGCACAAAAAGATATGTAATATAGTAGTTGCATTGAATTCCAAATTATTCAATGTATTTGTGTTTACAGACACACATCAAAGTTTGGTCGCGGAGATGTGTGTCTATTTTTATTTACTCTACAAGCAATTTCTGCAATTCTTCTACTGACATATTATGTAACTGTTCGTCCTGCTTCGCAGCAATAATAGACATAATTTTCTGATTACGTTCTCTATCCAAGAATTTCTTTTCTCTTGCTTCTTTTTCTTCCTGTTTTACCGTTACAATATGTTTAACAATTTCAATTTTTAGCTCAAGCACCTCATCGTCCTTACTTTTTGTACTCAAGAGACTTTCTTCTTTTGTTTTCTTCATCTCCGAGTTAAGTGTCTTAAATACATTATCAAGATTCTCCACACTTAAATCCCATAAATCCTCAGTAGAAATCATCCCTTTAAATGGAAATCTAAATTTGTTTCTAGTAGCAATTTCAAACATGTTCGTACTCATATCAATATTCTCCTTCTTGATTAAAACTTAATTTTTAAAATTCTCTCTGTTGCACCTTTTACTTTTACAATCAGCTCTGCTCTTTTTGTCATACTAAAGCCAATTCCAGAAAGTTGATCTTCAGAATCTTCTACATGGCATTTTGATCCAAGAGCTTCAAATACTCTTTTATGCTTTTCTAATTCACTCTTTAAGAATTCATTATAATATCCATTTGGTTCTTCATCATTTTTACATCCGTTCAGCATAAAGAACAAATGTCTGTGACCAATACCATCCTGTTCGTCAAAATAATTTGGACTATAACAAACCACTGATACTGGCGTAAACTCATTTGTTGGAATTCCCCAAACTGTTTTGCTTGAGATTTTAGAGTTGCCGGAAATTTTTTCCTTAATTGTAAATTCCCCATTAGTATCCAAAATCACCTCAGCAACATAAACATTTTGCCTTGCCCTCATCGAATTTCTATAATCAAAAGAATGAATCTCTCCATTGAATTCAATTTCCGCTCTAAATCCATTTCTCGCACTTCCTGAATATTGATTTACAAAAAATTTGTAAACACCAGGTTTCATTTTTGATTTATCCGACCATGTAATATTCTCCACAGCAACCTTACCATTTGGATCAATAATATCTACGTCAAGCTATCCAGTCATGGATGACGAAGATGGCTTTCTACAATTGCTAAAGTAAATTTCATTTCTATTTGGTTCAATACAGTGTGCATCCAAGTCGCAGTTATCTCTTCCGTCTTCATTCCATTGGATAGAAAATCTAAGAACGCCATCCACATTTCCACCTGCAGCTTTTACATTCTGCTTCATGTCAGAATCCGTAATATTGCCTGAATAAGCCCAACTCAATCCATTGTTCCATTTAAACATTGATTTAGAATCTTTGTTACAAGGAGCAATTAGAGAAACGAAATTATTCGAATGCTTATTTTCCACTAGCACTTCTACTTCTTTCGCTGATGGTAAGACATTTTTAATGAAATCATTTGCAGAAATTTCTTCTACTCTTGAAAATTTTCTTGGATTAACTACAACCTGTTTTTCTAATTCTCCAAAGATGTCAGATGAATCTGAAATTCGTTTCGCTGCATCTTTATTTGAGAACAAAATATTATTCACCGTAATATCATCCAAAGTTGCGAATCTTCTATTGAGAGAATCCATATATCCTAATTCAGAAATTGTCTTCTTTGCATCTTCTAACATTTTTTTCGTAAAAATTGCTTTAGGTCTTTTATAATTTGCCGGTGCTACAATCTGTTCATATTTTTTTACCGCTGTATCAAGATCCATGTCATTACTTACATTCACAAGAAGTGTTCCAATGCTGTGATTTCTAATTCGTCCAATTGCAATACCTGCTTTCACAGAATTCTCCCATGCATATAAATCACGGACATCATCAGAACTTAATTTTTCATATTCTTCCTTATATCTCTTAAACTCCATCAGGATGGTTTTCCACTCTTCTCCTTTGTATAGAGTGTTGGAATTGATAAGCTCAAGCACTGTCTCTAACGCATCCATAGAAATTTCATCAAGTGATCTTTTAAATACATTTTTCGTGTCTCTAAATCCACCCTTAATATCGCCAATTGATCGAGCAGTTTTATCCACAAATTTATCGTCTAAAATAATCTGAAAGTGTTCCCACTTTTTCATTGTTCCGTCTTCATACTGCTCATAATTGTACTCTGTTCCAATCTTTTTAAATTTGCTTACATACACGTCTGTTACATAGCGTCTTCTTACAAAATCAGACATAGCTTTTGCAACAGGCTCAAATTTATCATCATGAATATCTAAATCCCAGATTGTCTCTAGTTTATTGTTTTTAATTACAACAGCATTACCGATTTGCTTGATAAACTGTCTACAACAACTGCAATCATATTCTCTTCTTTTTCTAAAAATCTCATTTGTTCCCGCCGGAAAACTATCAAGATATACATTCCACATTTCATCCTTATCCACACCAACTTCAAACAACCATTCAGTGTCTTTTGTCATTGTTTTAAAATGATCAGAAATCATATTTCTAAATTCTTTAAATTCCATATTCTCTTCTCTCCATTTATTTACTTATCTTTTATGCTTCATTATGTATTTTCGTCTAGTTACTTCTCTTAATGCATGTCCACCGTGTAACCTTCTGTAGTTATTTGTAGTTCCATATAATGCCTGAAAGATTTCCTTCCTATTTAAATATGTAAGTTCACATGTAAAATGTGCTGTTTTAGAAATATCCAGCTTACCAGTAGGTTCCTGCTTATTAACATCCTTGCTTTCGCTCAATGTCGATACTTCTGCATTTTCTATATTTATCTTCTTTCCAGTTTTAAGATCTACAAAGCTTACATTTTGAATTCCACGTATTTCAAAACCACTCATGAATTTTACTCCTCGTAGATAATATCTAATCCGTAAGCAACTGCTGCATCATGCTCAATACGACAGCCTCTGGCATTTTCCCAACCCTTGCAAAAATATACCGCATGGCACAAACTCATATTCTCTAAAGATTTTGCGAGAAAACACAATGGAATTTGTACAACTTCTCTCTCCTCCATTTTATCTTTCGAATACCATTCGTCTGTAAACAAAGTATTCACAACTTCATATCCTCTATCTCTTAGATATTCAACTGCCTTTTCTCTTGTATTTACAATTTCTTCGTCTGTTTTCTCTGCCATTGGTTGACTAATCATTGCTCTCATAAAATTATTCTCCTTTACTGTCTAAAATTTCTTTCAATGTTACTGGTGTATAATTCCACAACATACACCCTACATTTTTTGCTACACACTTAATTTCATATTCACTGTTTAGTTTCTTGATATACGCTTGATAATAATCTTCTTCCATAGAATTATGTACGTGTCCATATAAGTGAACAGACCACACTTTATGCTCTTTCCCATCTCTTCTGTAATGGTGCTGATGATTCCAAAAAGCCAATGGAAAGTGAGACATTACGACATGATACTCTTTTCCGTCAATCACATCTTTCGCTTCTTTATAATTTGCTATTTCTACAAATAACTGTTTATACCTTTGATCTGTTGCTTTATCGTGATTGCCAAGAATTAGATGTTTATTACCTCGTAATGTACTCACTAATTCAATCGCATCTTCATTTTCTTTCCATGTCAAATCTCCTAAAATATACACATGATCCGCATTAGTAATTTTCGAATTCCAATTTTCCTTAATCACTTTATGCATTTCTTCCAATGTATCAAATAGTCTATTGTCAAAATTAGAACCTTCATTCGTCACATTCTTATGGAATAAATGTAAATCACTAATATAATAATTCACTTCTATACCTCTATTCTTCTTGAAATTCCAATGTTCTACCAACAAACCGTTTCAGACGTTCATTAATATCTTCAGAAAAACATCTACTCTTAGATATTGCGTCATCATAGATACGACATTCTTTGATTATATTTTCATCACCAAACTTAATACAGCCAATTGTCGATCCAGGCATACGAATCGCAAAACAATCGTTGTGCCAACTTCTACAATCATATATATAACATTTGAAATATGAATTAAACTGACCAAAATTTCTTCTAATATCATTATCTAAGAATTTTGTAATCTCACATAGATACTCATTATCGATAAAATCTGGACACTTTTTTCTTAAAATAATTTCAGTCATCATTCCATTTCCTCATTTGTAAATGTAATCAAATAGTCATTTTTAAATATATCTCTTGCTACAATAACAACATTTACTTCTTGTTTTGATTCACAATATAAAATCCGGCTATCTTTTCTACAAATCTTAGCAGTCTTGTCAATAACATATCTGATCACGTTGTCGACTCTTTCCTGGAATATATCCCAGTTTCCAGCAAAATATGGTTCCTGCCAACAATTTTGATATAATCCACAACAACAATAACTCCACGCAGTCATACACGAATGCTTGTGTTGTTTTAGCAATTTATGTAATGTATTTTTTGATAAATGCTTAAATTCGTAATCTCGATTAAAATCTTTTGAATACTGATCTTTTGCATGTAAAAGTAATTTATACCTATCTTTTTTCTTCATATTATTTCTCCACTTGAAATCTTCGTTTTACTCATTACGAATACCATTTAGGAACTTTTTTGTATGCTTCTACAACATCTTCATATCCTAACTCTAACAACAGTTGACACAGCATATCATCCGCATATTCATGATTTGATTCAAAACCATACCCATCTAATCCATCCACATACTTATCAGAAAGTTCTTGATTAAATGCCAGATTAACATATTTTACAAACTTTTCTTTATCTTGATCAAATACCCATGTTCCACCACTTTTAATATCATAATATCCAGTAAATCCTGTGTAATCTGCTGCATCATATAAATCCGTCAACTCTTCTTCTGAATGAATGATAATTTTTGTAAAATTAAAATATGTTTCATCATCTAAAGGATTGGTTAATTTTTTACCATGTCTATCGTACAACTCAATTGTTTTTAAATGTGGATGTGAAATACCAAATTCATAATTACAACATTCATACTCATTTTCAAATTTTTTTCCATCATCCGCAATATATACTGTTTTCATATGTTACACACTCCATTATTTTATTTCTTGCTTTTATCAAAGCTAAATGATGGCATCATTTGTAATTTAAACAAATTCTTTTCATGCATCTGGTCAATTTTATTCTTTAATTGTATGTCTTCAATTACACCTGTTCTGATATATTTATCAAGAACTTCATATGTAAATCCTAAGTTATCTTCATCTGTTTTATCACAAAGACCATCAGAGGGAATTTTCTCAATGAATTCTTTTGGAATACCAAGTGCATATCCGACTTCTTTAACTTCTGCAACAGTCAGATTGGATAATGGACTGAAATCACCAACACTATCTCCCCATCTTGTACTATATCCAATCCAATCTTCAGATAAATTACATGTGTTCGCCACTCTTCCATTTACTGTTTGAGATACAGCATATAATATAGCCATTCTGATTCTAGCTGGAAGATTAATAGAAGACTGCTTACTCCAATGATCATCTAATTGCGATTTCACTTCATGCTTGATGCACCTTACTGCATTAAAAATATTTACTTCAATGCTTTCAATTTCAAGATAATCAATTACTTTCTTTGCAACATCGATATCTTTTTGTTCTCCATTCGGCATTAAGACTCCTAGAACCTTTTCTTTTCCTAAAGCCTCAATACACAAAGCGGCAACAATCGTAGAATCCTTTCCTCCTGAAATACCAACAACTGCTTTACAACCACACCCGTTCTCTTTAAAGAACTTCTGGATCCATTCAATAATTTCAGTTTTAATTTCATTTGCATTAAACATTAAAATTCTCCTCCATGTAGTCTATCTCTAATTTCTTTTAATGACTGTTCTTTTAATAACTCTCCGTCTTTAAATACCGGAATTAACATATTTCCGTGTTTCCCAGAATTAACAGCCTGTTCCCATGTGAGCTCGTCCTCATAATAAATGCTTCCATCGCATCGGGTATATACTCTACAACATCCTTTCTGGGATTTCTTAAATCCTCCATCTTTTGGATTTTTAAAAATTGGGAATGGCTTGCCGTCAATTTCACAATATGTTGCTTTAATACATGAACTGAAAGTATCTCTTGTAAATGGTTTTAAGAATCCGTCTTCTTCAATACACTGAAACGAAAACGAACCAACCCCCAGTGCCACATTAGAGCATGAAAATCCGTTTTCCATAAGAATTTTGTAAATTTCTTCGCACCTCTGTACTGTAATTGAATCGCCGTAAATTGCTTTTACATGATGATCTAATACTTTGTAGCCTTTGCTATTGATTGTTCCTCCGAATTCATCCCATAATTTAAATACCGTTTTTGTTACAACTTCTACGCAATCTCCAGAATCTCCACGCATTAACATACAACCATTATGATTCATAATCTCAGTTTTTAATTGTGGAAGAATATTATTGATAACATTCCAATAATCATATGAATCAAGAACAGCAGAGAAACTTGTGTTTGGATAAATTTCTGTAAGTAATCTTCTAAGTAATGTAATTTCATCTCCATCAATTGCATAATTACTACACATAACCGAATGTTCTGTACTTGGACTTCCATATGCCACATCTTCTTTTGTACAATCACAAAAATAATTCTTCTCAAGATAAGGAATAGTTGGAACGGTCGCTGTATTTAAAAATGATAAGCACCACCCAGCTCCTGCTTTTACCGCTGATTCTAAACACTCTTCTCCTCTGAAATCAAATGCACCAAGAGCTTTCGATTTTGGAATACTATCATCACATGTTAAATCGTAATAATAATTAACAATGTCACGATATGTCTTTCCGACTGTCGCAGCTAACATTGGATGCCACATTTCTGCTGAAATTAGACTTTCGAGTGCCTGTGGAAGCCATGCAAAATCTTTATGTGTATTAGTAATACCAAACATTGGAACATGCATCGGAACAATTGTACCTTCTGGCAATGCTACAATTTCAATTGGTAAATATCCTAATTTATGTAGGTTCTCAATTTTGTCAATTTTATATGTATCTTTTCCAAGTGATGCATCCATGATTCTTTTATATTCATAAATAATTTCTTCAAAAGGCTTATCAAAGAATTCTTCATTAAAATAATCAATCAGATATGTTTTAATGAAACCCTGCAATCCAAACATTACTACCTTGCCCCACCGCTTTACACGACTCATTCTAGGTGTAAAATAAGAAACTGATTTTGTAATATTTTTAGGTAGCATTTCAGCATGAACTGCTTTATAAAAATCAATTAATAACATAGGATTCGTTTTACTCTTCATATTCAAATACCACTACTTTCTCATGTTTTTTAGTAAAAATACTATTTGTTGTGAACACTCTATCAATTAATCCACTACTTAACAATTCTCCTTCGAGGATTGTATTTTCACAATGAGACACATATAGATAAATCTCCTTTGCACCCAATTTCTTCAACTTAATAGCTGAATGATAAAATGTTCCGCCACGACTTGAAATATCGTCTACAATTAAAATCTTTCTGTCTTTGATTAAGTCTGTCATACCTGAAACATCTAATCCTTTAATTTCACCTGTTTTCCAGTCACGTTTTTTAATACCAAAAGCATATGGAAGATCAAACATTGTAGAATAACGTTTCATAGCTCCTTCATCCGGATAGAACATTGTAAGATTATTTGTACCGCCGATGTATTTGCTTTCAATTGCTTCCCACACATACCTGCCTGGGTGCTTAATTACGATTTTATCAATAAGAGCTTCGCTTACAGATGAATGCGGATCTAATACTGTTACAGAATCAAAATTCAGCCAATTGATAACTTCTGCAAAATACTTTAATGTAAATACATCCTCTGTTGTTTTAACACGATCTTGACGACTGTTTGGAATATAAGGCATGTTCAAGTACAAATTTGTAATACCATGAGAATTAAGATGTTTGACAATATAAATCAATGTCACCAATTCATCATTATTTTCAAACAACCATGTAATAGTTGCTTCTCTGTAATTTTTAAAATCATAAGGAGTATCCTCTTTGAGCAAGAGAGTTCCATCTGGGAATTTCTTTGTATTTACTACTTCTCCATTAATTTTGATCATAAGCTTTCTCTCCAATCACATTAATTTGACAAGATTTCATCACTTCTAATGCAGCTTTGTGTTTTTCAGGAGTGACGCCTGCACAACACGATGCATCAACTGTGATTTTAGTTTCTGGAAATAAAGCCTTGATTAATAACGCATTTGATACCACACAAATATCAGTACACACTCCAATTAATTCTACTTCATCAAAATTAAACTTTCCTAACGTCTTCTTCCATTGATCCCAACCAAATGTATTTTTATCTACATAATGGCAATTAGGAGTTTCTAGTCCTTCTAAAACATTCCATCCCATCGTGCCATGAATACAATGTTCAACTGGTAAATTCTTTCCTTCTTGAGTGTCTAAATAATTAGAATAATGAGTATCTCTTGTAAAAATAATTTCTTCGCCATTATTAAAATACTTTTCAATTTTTTTCTTTACACTCGGAACAATTTCTCTGGCTTCTTTTGTTCCAAGACTTCCAGCAACGAAGTCATTCTGCATATCTACTACAACTAAAACTTTCATATGTTATTTCTCCTTTAAAATTCTTCTTTCATAACATTTACCTCACATCCTCTGTTGATAAGAACTAAGATGTATGTTATAATCATTTATGTAATCAAAAATAATGGTATCTAGGAAGCACCTTTATTTTTGTTCTGCACAGGCTATTGTCTGTGCTTTTTATATGGTTCCGGAAGTGGCTGCCATGCGGTTACATATTTAGTCCAATAATATTTTTCAATATCTTTTAATCCATTAGCTTCATATCTGATATTATCTACAAATTCTTTTATTTCTGGATAATAGTATAGGTTTCTAACTATATCATCGTTCCAAATTTCTTTATCAGAACATGTACATTGATACCATCCTTTTTCTTCTGGCAGTTTGTCTTCTACCGGGATCCAACCGTCATTGTCACTAGCCACTTTAGTTTTTCCACAAAACTCGAAGCATTCGTTAAACCAACTAATGACATTATTTAAATCGTACGATCCGTATCCGACATCATACTCGTCTTTCCCGGTTTCCTTATATTCAATCTCATAATATGACTTTTCATCAATTTTACGTGTTATTATCCTTGCTCTTGATACCTTTTTTCTCTTCTCCATGTGAGAACGTATGGTGTCAACTACATATTCCATTGCTCTTGCATATCCTTTTACTTCATCAAATTGCAAAGGATTTCCTCTTGCACATCTTCGCATTTCTTCATGCGCTAATTGTGATTCATTCTCTAACTCTTCCAAAATCTTCTCTAGTACGTTCATACTTACTCCTCCAATAACTCTCCGCAATACGGACAATATTTGATTCCAAATGCCACAGTTGTCTCTTTACCATAAAACACCAAATACCATCCCTTGTACTCAACTCCGTGTTTCGTATCCAATACCATTTCTTGCACAGCCATTTCTTCATCATTGTAATTTTGGGACGAAAGGCTTTTACATTCATGTTCATTTATAACTCTCATTGCTACTCCTCCACCCTTTCAATTCTTTCGTATCCATTCCATCCATGTTCTGCTCCACATTGTTTGATACAATAATAATCTTCGCCGCAACAATGATCGCATCTATTGCAATCTGGTTCTTCGTCATCTACTGTGTAAATTATTGTTTTCATCACTCCACCTCCAACAGCTCTGGATTGTCAAAAATATTCCCGACAACCTCATATTCATAATCTTCCAACCAATCTTTAAACGGGCGATAATAAGCATCATTTTTGATTCTATGTAGTCCAAATGCTCCATGCTTCATTTCCACATAACCAACCTCTATGCAATAGTCTCCAAAATTTCCACATATATATTTCTTGCACTTTACAATATCATTCTCTCAGATTTTTTTGTCGTACTTGTCGGTAAGTCCTGTGTACTGGCATAGCGTGTCAGGATCAATCAAGTCATTAAATATATTAGTTCCATTACAAATCAGATGTTTTATCGGTTTACCATCTTCTGTTAGCGGATTGGTAATATATGTATACTAACCTTCTACCCATTCTCCATTATCTATTCTCTTTGCTTTAAAAAGGATTTCTCTTTTCATCTTTATTTTTCACCTCATAAAATCAATTTAAAAATTCAATTCCAATCCCATCCGTAATATAATAAGCTGTATCAATATCCATGTGTTCACTATATCCCGTAATTGTTCCGTTATCATACGCTTTTTCTACGATTAAGGTATCTAAATAACGTCCTGCTGGGGTTGTGATCTTAATACGGCATCCGTCTTTAGTCTTGCATTTGCTTGCAATTTTAATTAAAACTTCAACCATCTCCTCTTTCATTCTTCCACTCTCCTATTCCATGTTCCTCTAGCCGTAGATTCTAAAGCACAATTTCGTGTTGCAACTCCGCATTCCTCGCAGTACACGAAAGCTGATATAACTTCTTCTCCGAACCCATGATTAACTTTAAGACTTGCTTCTCCATCGCAAAATGGGCATTTCTTTAATTCTTCCATGTCATTCACTCCAATCTAATCTCTGTCCACAATCCAACAACAGCTTGTGTTCTGTCTTTCATTCATCATTTCTGCCAATAGACAATTGCCACAAGTCGGGCAAGTGTAATGTTTTTGTTTCCCAAGCCAACCACCACGAATTTTATTTTCTCTAGGTTTCTTTGGCAACTGCTTTTCCAGTGCTTCGATTGCAATTTTGCATGGTTCTTCACCTATCCACACTATTCCTTCTATTTTTCCCATCAAATTTATATTTGATTGAATATACCCACTCAAATACTCTATCGCTTCTTTAACTTTCTTCTCTTCCATATTTATAATCACTCCAATAATTCTTCTCCAAATCTATCACCAACAATCCCAATCATTTCATCTAGTGAAATTTCATGGATATCACGGAATATCATATATGCATGCTTATTTGTATGATAATTGCTCAATCTTACCTCAAATTCGTCATTGTATGGATAATATCGTATTGAAGCTATCACTGACGGATTATTTTTTAAAAATTGTTTAACTGTTCCGTCCATCTTTAATTACCAAAATCCCTTCGTCGATTAACATATTTACTGTTCTCAACAACTCTTCCTGTGTTTTAAAATCATTTTCACAATCAATATCTTCTTGATGATAAAATTTATCAAATTTATAAAAACACATTCCTCCATAGCAACTACAACGTACATGAATTCTTCTGTTATAATATGGTTTATCATAAATGCCAATCCAAATATCGTTATCTGTTCCATATTTTACATCATCATCTGTCCCGATAATTCTATTTATACACCATGCATTGATAACATTATTTCTCCAAAACAGTGGTTCCTTAATTTGGGACTCATCACCAACTTTGAGTTTTCTAATTTTCTTCATTGTTAAGTTGTATTTATTTTCTACTTTAGGCTTTCGCATTTCCTATCTCCTTTCAAGTAATTAATCATCAAAATTTGCTGGATTCATAGAGCAATTTTCACATGCATCAATCCACTCTCCATTTTCATCTACGTAATAATCATCACCATAAATTCTACATTCGTCACAATGATCATATAAATCATCTAAATAATCGTAATTACACATTTTTCTCCATTTCGTTTATAAACAAATTTTAACCTTTTTATCTATATGCTTTTTTAATTTCTTCTAAAATTTCTTCATCTGTTTTTCCATTATTAAAAGCATCAATTACAGTATCGGGCAAAGATTTGTCGGCATCATAAAGTTTCATTTGAATACGTTCGTTTGTTTGACAACTGCATATCCCCAGAATAAATTCATTCTTATCAGAATCATAATTTGTGTAATATTTTAGTGATGATGCATTTTTTATAATTCGTTTAGCCTTCTCTCCATCTTTTTCAGACAAGCTTCCTTTATTAACTGATTCATTTATAATTTTAAGTACATTTTCTTTTTCATTTAAGCTCATATTTAACCCCTTTCTACTATTCATACAATTTTCCGTATCCTCCAAAAACGTAAAACTATGTGGGAACTCATGATGTATAATATGTTTCTTATTCCTAAAACACTTCATATTTTTGCAATCTGACATACAAAAAGTAATATCTTCGCTTGCCATAACCAATTACCTCCATAAAATTACTCATTTCTATTTACCGGTTTTCCACTTAACAAGTTTCCATCTTTATCTCTGTCGTATTTCCACATCAAATAACTACACCAATTATCATTATCGAAGTCACTCATGTTGAAAAACGGATCTGGATTATCTATAACATATTGCTTGTCAAATCCTTTGATTTTCACATTCACATCATTTACAAAGACTCTTTTTGATAGTCTACAAAACCACTTCATAAATTCTTGAAATGTATCTTCAAATTCTCTGTCACGTAATGCAGCATCAACAACAAGAATATAATCATCTTGTGTATGTAACCAACCGCGCTTATAACTTCTTCTTCCTCTTGAATCTCTTAAATTATTTGTTCTCTCGAAAAATTCATCACTACCGCTTGAACTATTATGTCCTCTTTTTTGAATCACATATACTTCCATATCTCTTTCTGATCCAGTTACAACCGGAAGATGATCAAGAACAGTCTCAATCTCGTGTTGTGTCCTTCCTGGAGGAGAAGCTACAATTGTTCCATGTACATAAGTCCAGCTACTCATTTTTTACACCTCTTTCATTTATATATTTTGGGATTGTAGATAAAGGATTCGAACCTTTACTTATGTGTCACGCTGCATCGTGCTACCATTTACACTAATCTACAACTTTTAGGATGAAAAATAGGTCATCACCACTTAAGAAACATGTTTACATATTAAAACTTACAAGAAACAATTTTTCATCTTTTTCAAAAATAAAAAGCGAATTAAATTATGTAACCAAAAACAATTTTTTATTTGAAATTTAGGATGAAATAAAAATGAATAAAACAAAAAAGAAAATTACAAATTAATTGCAAGTTATATTTCTCTTAAAGTAGTGATAACCTAAATGGATCATCCGGGACTCGAACCCGAAACCGATCGGTTATGAGCCGATTGCGCTCACCATTGCGCCAATGATCCTTATTTTGTGCTACCATAGCAGCACATTTTTTTAATTGAAACTTCTATAAAAACCTCCAGTTTTATCAATGCTCCTACAAACCATAGATTCAATTTCTCGTTTCATTTCTTCTCCACATTCCTGACACATATGTCCTTCTCCAACGTATTCCTTCATAGACATGGTAATAATTTCTTTGTGTCCGCACTTAGGACAATAAAATGGATAATTCATATTGTTTATTTCTCCTTTTCTAACTTTTTCTTCCCGCTAATCTCTTTTACAAGATTCACCAAATCTAATAATTCATCAAGTTTCTTATCAATCAAACGATTAAGTTCTTCTATTTTATTAACTCGTTCTTCTTCCTCTACCCTATTCATGTACGCATCCATATTTGCAACACCAACCACCTGCGCTGTAGATCTTTTACCGTATTCTTCCAGCAGCAAAATCTCTTTTACTTTTCCCAATATTCGTCTATCTTTACTTCTTGCATTAACAACTACAAGCGCATTGTCCAAGTTTGCGGTTCTAAGTAATTCATATTCTTCCTTATACAATGCAAAACCATAATCTTTATCGTTCCAATCTTCTAACAAGTTTACAATCGCTACTAAATCATATCCTGTCATTGTTTATTTCTCCTTTTAATTTAATAATGCTTTATCAATAATTTGGAAATTAGCTCTATGTATATATAACGCTTTTCCATCAATCATTAACTTTGTCATTTTAGGCAAATCATCTGGGATTTCCCAATATACTTCTTCTCCAGAATATGCTGTAATAGGTTGTCCGAGCTGTGACTTAATAACGACTACTCGCGACTTTCCAAACATATTCTTATATTTATTTACAAATTCAGCTACGATTGTATTATCAGACAATGATCCATCTGTCATACTTTTAATTCTCTCTTCGGTAAAATCAACTTCGCTATTTAGTCCATCCTGTACAAAAATACATGTATCTCCACAACTTTCAATTTCCTTACCGTCAATTGTAATTGTTATAACAGACGATAAATCATAATTTGTAGTTTCTGATCCATCTTCATTGTAACTTTTTGATTTAATTTTATTACCAGAAATATTAATCTTGTCTCCTGACGCTTCTAATACTTTTGAACCGTAATTATCATATGTATTAACTTGCTAACTATTTCCTACCAAAGCACCTTTAATATTGTTGATCTCAGATTGCAACATAGAACAACCTGTACTTACACATAGCACTCCTATTAAAGCCAACATTACAATGGTTTTCTTAATTTTTTTCATGATTCATTTCTCCTTTTAATTTTTATTACTTATACACAAAGCTCTATATATGTTTAGTTATAAATTACATCAACACACAAATTCTTATTTTTATAAAAAATCTAAAACCTTTTTTGTCGGAGTCCAATTATCGAATTCCATTTCTCGCAGTTCTTCCAAAGAAAAAGAAATTATCTCTCCGTTCTTTGCTTGTTCAAAACTCTCATCTAATTTTTCCAAATATTCTTTATTTGCTTCTAATTTCATAATTCTTCCTTTCATTATGTGACATAATTAATTTATCTCGTTCGACAAAATTTCCACCATTTTTTTTATTCTTTTTCTCAAGTTTCTAATCCTTCATACTCATGTAAATTACATCGAAATTGTTTTTGATGAGGTATCTCGTATGAGCAATTTCAATCCTCATACTCATGTAAATTACATCAGCAAAAATACACAAATATGACGCATCTCTTTTATGTAACTTACATAATTTTAAGGTTATAAAAGCAATATCTGTTTTCATATATGTAAATAAATAATTACTACTCACTGATTTCTTTTATCTACTTTAGTACGAATACTCCATATAATTTATGTTCACTTCCTATTCGCACTCGGCGGCGTTGAACCTGCAACCATTAAATATATGTATTTAAGCTATCTGCTTTTTATATTCTTTTTCTTTAGCCATATTCAAAATATTAATCGCTGCATTAACATCTCTATCATGAATTGCTCCACATTCGGGACAAACCCAGCCTCTAATTTTTGTGTCCTTTGTTTTTACATTTACAAAACCACACTTACTACATGTCTGTGTAGATTTCTGATATTTTCCAATTGCAACGACCGACACACCATATTCTTCCCCTTTTCTTTTTAATAAAGTAAGAATTTCTCCCATTGCTGCATCAGATAAATTATCATTTCTTATTCTTGCTTTTTTTGACATACATATCCTTTACCGACAATGTTTCTATTCCAATAAAATTCGATCTTCTTATAACTTCCAATACCATATTCTCCATATGATATTTTCTTTGCCGGGTTACCTTTCTTTCTAATTTTGCTTTCTTAATTTTTGTTTCTATGTATCTTTTAGACGGCTCTAAATTAATATCCTCTTTTCTTAATTCTCTCAATTTTTCTCGAAATTCTATATTGCTATACCCTTGCCGTCTGGATAACTGTCTATTCAAAATTTCTCGATGTTGTCGAACACTTCCATCTTTACCATTTTTAAATCTAGGATTATCATATTTTGTACCATCTGATAAAGTCATTAACGTTGAAATACCAACGTCAATTCCTATTTCTTTTTTCTCTTCTTCAACTTTTACAATTTTATAAACATCCTTTAAACACAACTGTAAAAAATAATCTCCGCAATTATCCTTTTTAACAGTTGTTAATACTTGTTGTGTTTTATGTAAATTTGCATATTCTTCAAAATCCATTCCGCATGAACAATCAAATCTGATATTTTTTAAATACCCTTTAACTCCTCTAATTTTTACCTTACCAATTTTAGCCAAATTAAAATATGCTACATTTTTATTCTCTTCGCTGAAACTCATTTTTCTCATAGTTTCTTGATATGTATAACTTGTTCTTGGATGTTTCTTTGAATAATATGGAGGTTTACTATTTTCGATCGGTCTTTTAACGCCATTACCGTTTGTCTTTTTATTAGAATTTTCTCCACTTACCTGAGCATCTAATCTCTTCGATAAATCACACAAAAATACGCCATTCTTACCCGCCAAAGCACCCGCCGGGATCAATTTAATATCTTCATTTCTACTTCTTAGTACATCAAGATATTGTTTCTTTGCCATAGAATTAACATCCGGGAAATGTACGGTTTGTCCTTCGTTATTTTGGTCTGGTTTTTCAATTGTGTTAATTTTATTTTCAAACATATCGTAAACAGCCATATTACACGCCTTATGTAAAGCCAAAATTATTCTATCTATTAATTCACTCTGTTCTTTATTCGGATACATTCTAAAATTGAAAGTATATATCGGGATTTTTATGACTTTTTCAACTAACATTTAACCAAACCGTTACTGAAAACTTATAAAAAGTTATAAACTTTTATGTTTCATTCCTACTTCAGCGAGTATGCTTTCGTGTTGACAAGTCAATCACTACTTACAAGTTCTTGTACTCTCCATAGGCGTAAATTCCTGACTAACGAATCAGTACATATCTGTATTAACTTGAAAGTGTTATGCTACAGATTGTTGTTTTAAAACATTTTCTCCATACATTTTAAGATTCAAACTGGCTTGATAGTCTCTATCTATAACATTTCCACATTCACATTTATAGATTCTGTCTGACAGTTTTAAGTCTTTTTTAATACTTCCACAACAACTACATAATTTAGAACTAGGAAAGAATCTATCAGCTATAATTACTGGAATGTTATTCCATGCTGACTTATATTCAATTTGCTTCCTAAATTCGTAAAAGCATTGTTGCTGTACTGCTTTGGATAAATGTTTATTCTTCATCATTCCACTTACGTTCAAATCTTCAATACATATAAAACTTGGTTTTCGTTTTATGATTTCAGATGTTGTTTGATGTAAGTAATTTTGACGAATATTCGTTAATCGTTTTGTTACTTTTAAAAGTTCTTTTTCTTTTTTTATAATGTTACATGTTTTACAGTAAATTACTCCTTTCTTATTTTTCTCATATCTTCTTGATATGAAACGCTGTAACCTACGTTTTCTTTTTTCTAATTTATTTACTGTAGTTGTTTTATTTATGTTCTTATAAATATTCCCGTCGGAACAAACTGCTAAATCCTTAATTCCTAAATCTATTCCAATTCCATCATTTAATGGAATAGTAGTAGAGTCTTCTACTTCAATTCCAACAGAAATATACCAATGCAATCCATCATAAGTAAAACGTGGATTCATGTATTTACAGTTGGTTGGTATTCTTCCTTTTTCACAAAGCCTAATCCAATTCAACTTCTGCTTATTTTTCTTTTTGCTCATGGAAAATCCTTCGACTTTCACATGTGTATCGCTAAACTGAATCTTAATATTATCCTGATAAAAAGACGGGCTGGAATGTTTTCTACTCTTAAATTTAGGATACTTACATTGTCCTTTGAAAAACTTCTTATAAGTATTACAAGCGTCCTTAATTGCCTGTTTCGTTACGTTATTGCTAACTTCACTTAGCCATTGATACTCTGATTGTTTCTTTAGCTGTGTAAATTCTTTTCGTAATTCATTGTCTGATAAGAATTTATTCCCTTGCTTGTAATTTTCTTGTTCTCTTGCTATAGCCCAATTATAGGCAAATCTTGCGCATCCGGCATACTGAAATAGTTTAGTCAGTTGCTTGTTATTTGGACACAGCCTCACTTTTATTGATTTTATTATTTGTTTCACTTCCTTCCTAAATTAGTTCTTTTACTAACTTTCTAGCTTTATTTGCACGTTTGCCTTGTAATTTACAGCTAAAAACTGTAATAATCTGAACCAAGTCTTCTACAAGTTCTTGTTGCTCTGCTTTTCTGTATTATCAATTATTTCTATGTCACAGTTATATAAACTTGCTATATATTCAACTAATATAAGTTATAAAAACCAACACTTATTTATAACTTTTTACAACTTATTTTCAACTGATCATTTCCTCCATTTCTATTTGTGCTAATTTTAATTTTGTTGTATACTACTTTTATGACAACCGTCACTTATATAGAAAAATCACTCTAATTAAAATTCATGCGATATATTTTCGTCTGCATGAAACCAGGAGGTGATTTTATGCTGAATCATAATATGGTTCATGTCGATGCTTATTGGCGGTTCCGGCTGCACAAGTGGGAATACGTCCATGAGCATTATCGCCATTATCCTAAGAGATAATTGACGAAGTGGCGGTTGTCGCATTACAATTCATTTCTTGTAATGATTGTCCGCGAAGGACTTCCATCTCAGGAATTTTTACACACAATATATAGTATTTGCATTCATTAAAAACCACTATATATTGTGTTTATTTCCGAATGAAATCGACATTTTAACCCAACTACAAAAACGTTATCGACAAGATGCACAGATTTAAGATTCCGTGATAAAAAACGGACGAACCCCACGACCACGCCAGCGGCAATCGTAGCAATACACGTCCCCATTGCTGCAGACAATCTGAACATAGGAAGAATCTTTTCTTGATGGAGTCTGAGTTGGGGTTGATAACCAATATGGACAATCGATCAGCGGCAATCTATTCCCGCATTTCCTAAATAAATCAAAGTTTAGAATAGATAATACATCATCTTTAACAACGCCATAATCATCAAATCCATCCATACTAAGTAAGTTGTTTTCAAATGGAACAATCTTTTTCTTGTACTTACTTTCAATATCTTTTGCAAGTTTGCACTCCTTAAGATACCTTCTTATAGAAGATTCTGTGTAGTTATTATTGCTGCCAAAACTCATCTTCGTAAGAACACCATACATAAAATGATATATCTTTCCATCTATTCGAATGTTTGTCCAATAATATCCGAATTCTTTAACAAAGTTTTTCTCCATAAAATCTTTAACTGATTCTTTAAATTCTTCTTCATATCTCTCTGGATCGTTACTATACCATTCTGGTACAATATCCTGATCGACTTTATAAGTCCACTTTGAAATATCAGAAATGATAACATATTTCTCTGGCGGAATTAATTCTGCTCTCACAAATTTCTTAGAAGCATTAAATTCATTATCTTCTACACCCAAATTTTCAAGTAAACTTGAATGACTTTCATTCCCTAATGGTGCAAGTTCCACCCTGTTTTTAAAAATAATCCCACTTTTAAATTCACACATAATTTATTTCTCCTTTATTTATTTCTCTTCTTTCATATGTACCTGCACATCAATTTCTTCACCATTTCTACCGTCATTAATCATTTCAATTTCACCTTTATACTCAAAAATACACCGTCCGTTTTTTGTGACGAGTATTCTACCTTCTGTACGAGGTTCCGGCATTTCAACAATAATCGGTTTTGGATCAATATGCTCTTTCTTCTCATATCCACATGATGCCAATACACATATAGAAACAGCTCCACCGATTAATAAAGCACCTTCTATTCCAATACCATGTTTCTCTCTTTTGTATTTATGTTCTTTCTTACTCACACATATCACCTCCTAACTTGCCAGTTGGTATTTATTTCTGATAAATTCATTAAGATCATTAATCATATATGTATAATTCTTTTTTTGATTTTCAATATATGTAGAATTTCTATCAAAGAAGCTTACCATCCATGCAGGAACTTCTTCATCAAGCTCATTTTCAACACTATATGCAATTGCAGCAAGTAATGAATTTATGTTGCCTTCATCAAGAAGTTTTGATGAATTATCTACTTCTACAGACCAATCTTCTAGTAGTGATTTATAAAACTCAATATCATCTTCGATAACGTCTTCTTTTACATTCTCTTTGATAAAATCAATGATAGTTTGTTTTGGATCATACTCATCCAACACATCAAATATTTTTTCATTTGTATTATGTAAAAACTCATCCATAAGAGAAACTAATATGTCTATTTTCCCTTTTAGTGTTGCTCTGTCTTTAGTATTTCGATGTTCGTTTAATTCATCAAAACAAATATTGTTTATCTTTTTTGAATGTAATACTTTTTTAAACTCCTTAATAAACTCTAAAAAATCACTATCATCTAATCCATATTCCGTAAACTTTTTAAATACAGAAACCCAAACGGCTACATTTTTAGGAACAAACACATCCGTAAAATTATCTTTGCAAATATTTTCAATCCTACTTAAATACTGGTCAATTGCTTCAAAATGTTCTTCTGTTGCTTTTTCATTTAAAAATTTACTCATGTCTTTTGCAGCCTTTTTCCAGTTTTCAAAGAAAAATGTTGTCATTACTGATTCACATACTAACCGCTCATAAGTTCCTTTAGATCGCTCGCTACCAGAGCAGCTTATACAATTTTTAAAGAATTTATTCTCAGAAATAGTCCTGATTTTCCGTGCATATAAATCAATATAAGTAAATGCCTTCTGAGACTGATTCATCCCTCTATGGTTATTATACCTTCTTACTAGGCGACTAATTTGTGCCATCGTACAATGCTGGTGTATAGTAATATCAATTTGGTAATCATCAAACATTTTCTTTAGTTCAGGTGGCAACATCTCGTATGTTTTCCTTCTTAGGTCGTATTCAATTGACTCCCAAATAACCTTTCCATTTTCATCTTTACAAATATTATTATTTTCATCCTTCATTTTTCTTTGATATTGAATAAAAGGTTCTTCCAAAGAAGGTGTTATTTTATAATTTCCATATCTGAATTTAATCAGAGCAGAACTTCTTTGCATTCCATCTACAATATATTGCTGAACGACATCTTCTTCTAAATCTTCTTCGCCTAAGATAATTGGCGGAATATAATCATCTGTTAGCACAGTTTTAATGAGTTCGTTCACCATCACATTTTCCCAGCAAAACATCCTTTGTACATCTTGATTATCGCTAATATCCTCTTCTACGATTTTTTCTAAATATGATTCTAAAGACAACGTTCTCTTTCTGATTTTCTTTGCCATGATTACATTCCTCCATTAAATTATTCTCGTAATAATACTTTTACATTTTCATATAGTTTCATCGTGTCTAAAATTTTATCTTTGTACTCCTCCCTAGAAATATGTAATTCTGATAAAATTTCATTTTCTGTATATCCGGCACACATAAGGTCTACAACCAATTGTTGACTATAAGATAATTTACTTTTATAAAGTTCTACTCTATCTGTGGTTGGATATAATTTATTCATTATTTCTCTCTCTAAATTATAATTAGAGGAAATAATCTCTTCCAAAATACAATCCTCTTCCGGATCAACTTTCATATGTATAGAAACATTCGGAATAATCGTAGGGTTTCCCTTTTCATCTTTTATGATATTCCCACTAAAATCTCTTTTTAAATTGCATCTCTTAAATCGAAAATTATCTCTAAACCATGTCCCAGTTCTCCGTCTTAGATTTCCATAAAAATAAGTATTAAACTTACATTCTTTGGAATCATTATAGGAGTTGATACTCTCAAGAAAAATATCAACAGCACGATCATAAAAGCTCTCCCAATGTTCTTTTGGAATATTTCTGGCTTTTAAAATCTTGTCACATATCTTTCTAAGTTTCCTCATATTGTTACCACAGTATTCATTTGCGATTTGATTTTTCCATTCTTCTTTACCCATTTCTCATCCCTTCTTTTCTTAATCTTCTATTCCATCAAACGGATTATCTTCTTCTATGATTCTCATAGTAAAATGTCTCGTACTTAACATCTCAAAAGTTTTTTCAATATTTTTTAGATTAATTGATCCTTTTGTGTTTGTTATGATTGACTGGACTACAAGAAGCTCGTCTTTAATTTTTCGCCGTTTTTGTAAGACCTCTTTGACCTTTTTATATTCTTTATATCCATCAGATCCACTCTTCCACTTTTCAAGTTCTATTTCGTGCATAGCGTTAGACAATTCTTTGTCTACGTTAGATAATTTTTTATGTAATTCACTTCTTCTTTTCCTGGATTCACTAAATAGAACATCGCATGATTTTGATAATTCCATCCATTTGGTTACTTCTTTACACGGTTCATAATCTTCACCATATAATACTGTTTTTTCACCTTTACAATTATCAGTTTTGTGATTGTTACATTCATTTTTTTTAACTTTTTTACTTCCTCCCGGAGAAACACATCTAATTTTAAAATGGAAGTTTTTTAGAACGCTTGGAAGGTTGTTTAATATATTTTCTGCCTTCTCTTTGCTAAAAGAATGTGCCTCTTTTTTACCACATGTGACAGGTCTTCCTTTTTCGTCTAAACATATGGAGATTTTGCCATTTGTAATTATGTATTCCACTCTTTCACCACCTTTAACATAATTCTAAAAGCAATATTCCCTCATTTTTATTCTTTTCACATAAAAAAGAGTGCAAAAATAACACCTTTCGACTAAACGTCAAAAGAATAAAATATTAACTTTTCCTTATTTAATTGTAAAATTTGGAAATTAATGGCAGAAATGCTTGACACTAAAAATTAAATATGTAAGAATACAAGTGTATAGCACTTATGCTATCGTTTGTGTTAAGAGGATTTACTTAGGAGGTGCGCCAACACCTATGATCAAGTAGATCCTCTTTTTTATTGGTAAATTTTACAATATGAATAATATCACAAACATATGTTCTTGTCAACCTATTTCAGAACAAATGTTCGATTTTCTTTCTGAATCATGTACTAATATCGTGCTCATAGTTCCTTTTGGTTTTATGTTTATTAAATCAATTTGCTTTGCTGAAAACACTCTCAACTGGTTTATAAAATCATCGTAGATTTTTGCAATTGTTTCTGCATGTTCAATTAATTCCTTGCATTCTTGAAATGTTTTTCTCTCAAAGTTTACAACTTCATTTTCATTTTTTTCAAGATCCTGTTCTGCCACTAAAACCTTTTTGCCTTTACAGTATTTAACTGCTTCCTCAATAGTCATTTCTACATATCTCATGCTACATCTTCTCCCCACATTAAATTCGCATTATATACTCTCTTAATTTCTCTTTTGTCATCAATAGAATCTAATTTTCCGAGGTATTTTATAATCCTAAGTTCAGATACTTGTCTTAAACATTCTCCTAAAACTATAGAATCTTTTACCAAACCCGTACCTCTTCCTCTTTTAATCAGAGTATGCGTAGGCTGGTTTGGATTTTTTAATTTTGTGCTACATGGCATAACTAATGTAGTTGCTGCAAAGTTATTCCCTATATCATTCTGAATTACAATAGCTGGTCGCTTTCCACCTTGCTCATGCCCAATTGGGTTATCACCGAAATCGACCATAACAATATCAAATTGTTTTACATTCATTACGCATCCTCCTTTCTTTGAATCTATGTAGTTCTCTCTTCCTTTGATGTTTTTATTATATCAGATATAAATTCATAATGCAAGATATATCTTGTTTTATTCACTTAAAATTGTTCACAAAATCATCACTTATATATTGTTAAATTTATACAAAACTGATATAATCCAGTTATAACTTATAAAAGTGAGGTGTTTACATGCTATATTCAAATACACAGGATCTACTTACAGAGATTAGAAAAAAAATGTTAGACGAAAAAATAAATATCAAAGAACTTGCTAACAGAATGAATAAATCCCCTAGTGCCGTAAGTATGGCTTTAAAACAAAAAAATATTTCAATCGAATCACTAAATGACATCTGTCAAGCTATGAACTTGAATATAGATATAAACTTTATCAAAAAAGACGATACCAATTAAGTATCGTCTTACATATTTTGCACTATTATATTTTATATGGTATAATCTCTACCAGATTTATTATCGACTAGATTACCACGTTCTAGTCCATTGACACGGGAATAAATCTGGTAAAATATACCACGTGGTAGTGACAGCCGTAAATCTGTCACTATGGAATTTAACAATCTCGGCGTTTCTGCCGGACAATTCCCAAATTGTAAAAAATACTTTACAGAAGGGAGGGTAGTTTTGTTTACTGTTTTGACTAATCTTATTGGTATTTTAGGAACATCGGCATTTATATATGTTATTCAATTGATCTCAAAATTGGTTGTTACATTTGTAATTGTAAAACATCCAGAAATGTCTGACGAGAAAGTAAAGTCTATTACTCGTATGTTTTCCAAAAATATCCGCATCTAACAAAAATACATTGTCTAATAATTTTAAATTCCTTCTTCCATATATACTCCATAGGGATATTCTATGGAGTATATGTATAATAATTCTCCATAGAGAAGTATTAGCTTTTCATTGTCTTTTGAGCTTTTCTTACAGCTATTCCTTTGTCAACTTCTATTCCTGATCCAATACAGTACCATCTATCTTGTTGTTCACTGTATTCCATAACTTTCCAACACCATAAATTGTTTTTCTCATAATGTGGATTCAGAATTATCCTTCTTTTGTTATTCATCTAAACCACTCTCGTTCCATTGTTTATATTCACCTAGTCTTCGTATATAATTATCAAATTCAGGAACAGTAAAATCCAATTCTGAATGCCTTATTGGGAATATAATGCCTTTGTTAATTAACTGCGCTCTTGTAGGTGAAATTGTTTTTACTTTTTTGCCTAAGTTTTTTGCTACATTTGAAATTGTACATGGAAGTTCACCACATTTTACCATTGCAAATATAAATCTTTTTTCTCCATCAGAACATCTTTCATATCTTACTTTGAAAAATCCAACATCCAATATTTTTAAAAAATCATTCATACAATTTTCAATATGTGATTTTTGAATCGTTTTTTCATTTGTATTATTATATACAACCTGACAAAGCTGCTGTATAAAAAACGGGTATCCTTTTGTTACATCGACAATCTTGTCAATCGCATCTTTAGAATATTCAACAGAAAATTTTTTCGCTGGTTCTTCAATCGCCTTACATGACTGTTCATATGTTAATGAACCTATTTCTTTATATACAAATAGTCTTTCCGAATATGATTTTTCTTCAGATAACATTTTGTATATTTTAGGTAAACCTGCACCAACAATCATTACTGGATAACCAAGTTGATTTGTACGATGCAACGCTGCAATCAGCGATCCTAATTCTTTCTGTTTCATGTATTGAATCTCATCAATAAAAAAACATATAGGTATTTCTGTTTTATATGCTATTTCTCCGATATTTACAAACACTTCTGTCAAACTTTGTGTCAAACTATTTGATTTATACAGTTCTTTTTCTTGTAATGATAATGAAAATGTATTATCGTTTGCATCAAACGATACAACTAAAGATTTTATCGCATCTAATGGCTTTTGTATAAGATGCTTAAATTTTTCTTTTGCACTAACTTTTCTCAGAAATGCTTGTGAACAAGTAGCTATTTGAGAAATAAAATCATTTCTCTCTTCAACCTCAATATGTCTGCAAAATATATCTTTTTCTTCCGCAATACCTTGTAACTTATTAATAAGAACAGTTTTCCCAACTCCACGCAAACCGCTAAAAACAATAGATGGCGTTGGTATATTCATAGATAATGCATTAAACATTTCTTCTACACTCTCTATGTCTTCATCTCTTCCAGCAATATACATTGGCATCAATCCAGCTCCAGGTCTATATGGATTTATTTTGAACATAAAATCACCTCCCACCATATTATCACATGTATTTACGTCATAGTCAATATAATTACGTTAAATTACGTTCTCAAAAAAGCTAGACTTTGTGCCGAAAAAATGAAAGTTAAAATTCATCTAATTATCAAGACCACATGCAGCATTATAATCATATTTTTGCTCACATAATCTTACACTCTTGCCTAAATCAGAAAACCGATTATAATAAACAGGACAGTTATAATCTTGATGAAAAAAACCATCATTTCCATATGAAATTATTTTTTCTCTAAACCATCTCATTTTCCCATGATTTTTATCGTACATCCGATATTCGATGAATTTAATATTTTATTTACGCATCAAATATTTTTCCAAAACAAATACTTTGCGTTTTTGTTCCATCTGTCATTTCCATTATAGTTAATTGTGCTATCTGTCCAAAATTACTAACTTCTTCATCTGGAAAAGTTTTATTGATTAATTCAATCATGTCCTTTTTAGTAAGACTAATATGTTTTACACTATCAATTACATTTCTATTTTTCATATTTTACACCTCTATTTTTAATAAAATTAATCTTTTATTCAATCTCGCTTTCAAGGAATTCTATCATCCCATATATGGTTATATCTTTAATTCTCCCATTTTCTAAGATCACTTCATCTGGACAATTCTCTTTGCAAAACAGCGACGCAGCAATGCGAAATCCGTCTAAAAAGCCTGCCAGTTCTGACGAATCACTTATATTATTTACAATAGTTTTAAATTTTTCAATTTGTTTCATTGTTATTACCTGCCTATTTTGTTTATGATTATATATCTAAATTACCTTTTAATTATAACTTATAGACAGTGTATATTGCACCTATACGATACTACTGTTTCTGAGTTTAATGTTAAAAAAGGACGAACTCCATTATTACTCGTATTGAAATCAATTCCTATACCTCCCTTAACATTTACAATTGTAACACCATTAGAATGCCATTCTTCACTTTCATCTCTAACATTAGCAGTAGCTGGCGTGTCTAACCAAAATGAATTGTCATCCGTTCCTGTTGCAATTAAAAACATACCGTTCTTTTTAGCATTTCTATAATCATCAAAAGTCCCTAAATGTACTTTGCATTTACATTTTCCATAAGTACCATTCCCATTTAAAGACCATAAATCCACCTCGTCAACAAGTACATTCTCTTTTCCGAAGCCTTTATAAATATCTCTTAAGACTTCTCCGTTTTCATCATTTAACCATTCTTTTATTTTCGACTTACTAAAATCATTAGTTTTCCTATCAAATACACATCGTCTGTTATAAGAAATATTTTTCATCCATACTTTCGTTCTATTATTCTCAAAGTCCTGTTCTACTACATACCATTTTTTACCAGAATCATCGATAATTTCATCACCAACGTTAAACTCGCAAAGTGGTTTTGATTGAATTCTTAAGCTGTTCTTTATAGTTTCTGTTAATTCAATAATTAAATTATTACCTTCAATCTTTGCATTCTTTTCATTAAATTCGACTTTCATTACTTTCCCTTCCTCAATCACCTAAACTCATTTAATATTTTTAGATATTTATCAATGATGTATTACTTTTTTATTCATAGCATTTATCTCCTTTCAAAATTTCAGTGACCTGCTGCACTGTAATGTCATACACTTTTGCAACTTTCTTCTTATCATTGCATTTATCAAATTCTTCTATAATATCATTCTCCGTCCAATTATACTCAATAGGCGTATTCATAAAGTTTTCCATCATAGTTTTCCCAACTCCCAATTTTCCAATATACTCTCCACAGAATCATATGGACAAAACAATTTCCCACTACGCACCATAATCACATCAACCTTTTTCTTATCTCTGTAGATTTTCATAAGTTCTGTGCTTATCTCATATGTTTGTCCTGTACGAAACCCCATACTTCCGTCTCTTCCAATATATTTTCCTCTCAATTTTATTCCTCCATTACATATTATTTTAACACATATTACAAATCAAGTACAGCATTTGCAATTGTAGACTCATCCATGTGTACATAATATCTTGCTGCCGTTTCAAGATTTTTATGTCTTAACTGCCTTTGCACAAGTACAATATCTTTTGTTTCCTGATACAACTTACTTCCAACCCAATGTCTAAGCATATGAGGATAAATTGTTTCATCAGAATACTTTCGAAAAAAACCTGTGATAGCACCTTTACTTAATCTATTATTCTCATTTGATAGAAACAGCGCTTCATTTTTGATTTCTCTTTCATTTACAAATAGACTTCTGATTTTTAAGTATTCTTCCATATTTATTCTTGCTTGTTCTGACATATAAACCTTATCATACTCCTGGATATTTCCCTTTCCTAAAACCATCATATATGGTCTATCTTCTTCATATAAACGTAAATCTGAAATATCCATATTAATTAATTCTTCTGATCGAATCCCACTTCCTTTTATAAGCTGCACGATAGCAATATTTCTAATAATATTAAACTCATTCTTATTGCCAGTTGTGATGCTTATTAGAAACTTTTCCACTTCTTCATCTGTTGGAATTTCTACTTCTTTGAATTTTTTCTCTGACTTATACAAATTACTTGGTATATGAGCAATAACATTCTCATCTACACATTTGTTCTGTCTTAAATAATTCCAAAATGCACTAAATACATTTTTCTTAGTATTAATTGAATCCAACGAATTGGCTCTGCCTAATATACCATTCTTCAACTCATTAAGATATTTAATCACATTATTACTCGTGATGTCGTTCATATCTTTTACTGTTATGCCTGAAATACTGTCCTTCTTGATACATCCATTTGATAACATCCAATTAAGCATGTCTCTAATATAGATCCAATTAATTTTTTTTGTTGCTGATGACTTGTATCTATCAAAAAAATCTGCGATAAAGTTCGGAACATTTTTTAATTCCTCAGCTAATTTTTGTTCAATCTTTCTTTGCTTTTCAACTTTGTAACACATACCTATTATCTCCTCTATAATACACCAAATGCTTCTGCCAGATCCAATTTGTTACTCAAATACTCTAATGCATCCATTCTTTTGCCAAATTCTTCTGATTTTTCATTTTCAAAATGACTGATTTCCCATACTTCCCCATCATCAGTTCTGTAATATTCTTGTCTTGTCGGTTTATTGTTCCTCGTCAAGTAAGTAAAAACACTTGGATAAATCAGTCTTTCATGTTCTCCAATGGTCAAATCTTCTCTTTTTATTTTTTTCATAACTATTACCCCCGTTTCTGCATAAAAAATGACCAGGATATTATTCTCTGGTCTCTCAACTATAAACACTACAAAAGTCGCTATGAAGCCTCACACGACTAAAGTCGCGTACCTCCCATAAGTGTATCAAAAGATACACGTAGTTGCTTTAGGCGACAGGAGCTGCGTTTCTAATGTATGGCTTAAACTCAGATATCTTATTCTACGAGAGAATAAGCTCCGCATTTAAGTTAAATAAACTAGATAACGTGCAGGTGCTTCTCTTAGCTAACTGAGGAACTTTTGCCTCAATCGCCAACCTTACCTTCACAGGCAAGGATTTTAAAATCTCACGGATATAGTACCGTGCTCCAATATTGTATGATGCGTTTAAGTCACAGTTGTAGATTTTGCTGTTCTGGAATTTACAAACACTATAGGAAGAAAGATTTGCATTCTTTCCTCTAAGTGTAATGCCACTACCATCGAAGGCAAATTTACTGGTTCCGCAAGCACAGATGTGACTGACTCTCATTCCTAAACGGTGGGCTTTCTCTGTCACAATAGACTGCACATACTGACTTTTCCATAGATGGAGTTTCTGTTTTTTAGAGCCTCTCTTCTTGCCAGAAGTGTCTAGGTGCTCGAATACGATAACATCTGCATTATAAAGAACAGAAATATCCATAATAAAGATTGCTGTCTTTGTTACAATATGATCATTAATACCATTAACTCTTGCCCATAAGCGTGGCATTCTTCGATTTCCATGCTGCTGTGCTTTTTTGATTCGATTGATTGCATGAGTCAGAGAGTCGTATTCCTTTGTCAGGCGTAAGAAATGTCTGCCAAGGATCGCGCCATCTGATTTCATGACTACAATAGTTGCACTGGAATTAATACCTAAATCTACAGCAAGGATTGTCTGCTCGTAAGGGGAAGTATTTTTTAAGGTAATGGATTCTTCAAATGGAAAATCCAAAAACCACTGACGTCCTCGCTTCTGTAACGTAGGAGCACACTGCTTGCGATTACTACAATGACGAGTGATATAATCCACATCCGATTTTCGAAGCTGAATATCGATCCAATCCCATGTATTGCGTACGTACACTTTAATCTTTGCAGTATACTCGCCGGTCTGCTCGTACATATTCTCTCGATACAGACATGGGTAAATAAGCCCAGCTTTAGGGAGGGATGATTTTCTTCCGCGAGTAGCTGGATTTTCATTGTCCCAATTTTCCAGGTTACTTTTGTAGGAAGAAACTTTACCAATTGCTTCGCTAATTACAGCTCTTCGCAAGTAACTAGGAAATTTATAAAACTTCTGATCGAAATTATAAATCGCAGTGTGATTTTTTGTTGAATGAATCATTCGTTCCACGAATTGCTGCTTCTGGTTATTTGTTTTTTCAAGGGATATCTCATCCCAATGCTGAAGGCATACTTGAATACAGTAATCTACAGCACTACGGTATATTACAACAGTCTGTTTTAATATGTGGTTATAATGTTTAATCTTGCAACTATAAGTGCTGTAAAGATTCATTAATCTGCCTCCTTTTTTAGATATATTTATTATAACAAATGGAACTCATATTTCTGTTTTTACAACTGAAATATGGAATAACCGCCTGACTCACGACTAAAGTCACGAGTGTGCGGCGGGAAATTATCAAGAAATCATGGCAATTCGATTCATCACCGGGACAGCATTAAACAAATGACATTCTTTTAGATAATACTGTACGACACCTTTCTGAAACACATAGAAATTTCCTTTTCTTCCCACATAACTAACATAGTCCTTCATGTGACTTGTTACTTGGACAAAATACATGTTCCCAACAATAAAATTCTTCATATAAATTCCTTCTTTCTGATATATTTTCATCTATATATTCTCTCTTGTAATATAAAAGAGACTAAGCAAATTAATACTTAGTCTCCAAAACACATTCTTTATAAAATTATTTTTTGTATTTATTCAGATTTTTTCTAAAAACATAATCTGATCTTTGCTCCGGTGTAAGTGTGTTCTTGTAATGTTCCTCCGGTAAATTAGCTACCCAATTAAGTCCTTTGCAAAGTAAAAAAATTGCTGCAATAAATAAAGCTGCTCCCATGATATAATACCTCCTCTTTTTCTTTTCATATTATCATACTTCTACAATTTTCTCAATTAACTTTTCCATATACTACACCACTCCTCATTAAATGAAGAATGCCGTAATATGTCCTTCCCAACTCTTTTGCGACTTCCTTATAGGTTTTATCCGCTTTTAAAAGTAATTTAACCTTTCTCAAATCTTCATCTGTCCACTTTTCTCTTGTGTTACTATATTCATAAGATATTTTTTCTTGACGCACCCATTCAGGTTCTAATGCCAAGGTTCCACATTCATATTTAGACCAGTTTATTATATCTTTATGATTTTCTGTCCATTTCCAAAATTTCTTCAAGTCAATATCATAATGAATGACTCCATTTAGATCTATACTATCATGTGGCATATCAAATTTCTCAATCCATCTTAAAACCACAGATATATCAGTATTAAAGCATTTCGCTAACTGTTTTGCTGAAAATATGTCATAGAATTTGTTAAGTCCTAATTTCGCCGCCTTTTTCTTTACAGAACACACTGATCTTTTTAATCGTTTTGCTGTAATTTCCACCGGTTGATATAAGTACCTTGATTCCATGTATTTCTCTTCTCGTTCTGTCCACTTTCTTCTATTTGTAGTAATATTTCTATTGGAATTTATGCCAATCCTACCTGCCTTTGCTTGAACAGATTCATAACTTCTTTTGAGTTTTTCTGCAATATCTTTTACAGGATATTGTCCATAATGTTCTTTTAAATACTCTACTTCCTTTTCTGTCCATTCTCTTCTCAAAATTTCACCACCTTACACAATCTCTCTAGGGATATAATCCGCAAGATAATCCTTCTGTCTATCACCAAAACGAATTTTTAAATCTCCAACGCAATGAAATTTAATATTATTTTCTTCAAGAAAACCTTCAAAAATATCTCCAATAGATTCGCAGACGTCTTCACCTTCATTAAATTCTTTGGAAGCTTTCTTCGCAAACATTTCAACCTCTTGCTGTTTATCCAATGGAATCTGATATACTGAAGGTCTTACACCGTAGTATTCTTCATGTTTACAACTGTACGTTCCATCATAGTCTAATACAAATAATGTCCAAATCATAATAATACATAACTCCTTCCTTTTGAAAAAAGATCCTGGATTTTTATTCTCCAGAATCTTCTTATTTATATGTAATATTTTATTGTTCTTTATATTCCCAATGTTTAATGTATTCCATTGCTTCATCAAAATACATCGGGTTCAAATCTTTATAACTACTACCGCAGTTATACAAAGACTTCATGCTATTCCAAAGGTTAACAAAATAACTCTTTGACTTCTTTTTGTATTCGATGGAATGCGCTCCATTCAATAGATAATTAATTCTGTCTTTTGCTGCTTTATACATTTGCTGTTGTTGTTTAGTAGAAAGAGTCATGTTATCAACAACTCGCTCCAACATAGAATTTTGCTCTCCAATCATTTCCTCCATGTTATTGATCTGTGCATATACAATCTTCATATTACAGTTCATATCAGACAACATAGCTTCCATCTTATTTTCTGATGGGGCAATATACCTTCCTGTCTTTCTGATTGACGGAAGAACTTCTGATGTCACCCAAATTCTAAATGGCTTTGCAATAGATTTTCTACTGCGTAATACCAAAGTATAAAATCCACTTTCGCTGATGATATTAGTATTACCACCCTGTAAGCCTAAGTTCAACTTAGTCTTTTCAAAATCTCCAGACCATTCATAGCAATAGTTGGATTACTATGTTCTAAAATTTTGCAAACATCCGCAGCCACAAACCACGGTTCTCCATCAAGAATAACTGTTCTAATAGTTCCAAAGTCATCATTTTGAAATAATTTCAATTCCGGTTTCTTTTCCATTACTTGATCCATAAATAATCATTTCCTTTCTTTAATTTCACACACCTCTACACAAAACAGCTTTTAGCGTGAGTCAGCTTGTCCTAGCATCGTTTCACCGTACCTATTCTGTAAAGGCTATTCAGTTTTCAATGTGCTTTACATAAGGAAATTTTTGATTGACTAAATCTAAAGAATTGGTATAATAGAAATTAGTCAAACACTATGTTTGGCGGTGCTGAGTAGCGGTTTTCATTGTTTGGTAGACGTTGGAGCCGCTATTCTTTTTTACTTATCCCGTTGAACAATTTTAAAACTTATCTTCTTTTCTATTTTGATTTCTCCATTTACAAAACCAGACATTAAAGCCTCTATTACTTCATTTTGCTTATATCCCTGATTTTTACATTCAATTTTAAAATCATTCTGAATTGATTCCTCAACAGGAGTTGCAAAAGTTTTTCTTGCCATTTGTTTATCTCCTTTACAATTACTATTATACCGTATTTTACTAATTTGTCAATTAGTTTTAAACTATTTTTTAAAAATTTATGAGCTATTTTCTATCTTTCCACAACTCTATCAGCATAACGATCAAAGAAGTCCTTTATGACATATCTATCAAGCTGCCAAAATTTCTTTTTTACTCTGTTGAATGTTTCTTCCTTCATTAGATACAACTTGTCCGTTATTCTTTGATATTTTAAAGCAGCCAGACAATTTCCATATTTTCCTAAGTATCTCGGGTATCCGTTATCGTCTAATTCTTCTTTGTTGCCAACACTGCAAGTACATAATTTACCGCTCTTACTGTTTATGTAAAAAATATATGATATGTCTTTCAATTCGTCATACATATCATCACACCTCCTTTCTCACATTAAAATAGCACCCAAAGATATGTTCTCTGAATGCTTTTAGATCATTTTATTTTCTTATCTCTTGAAATGCGACTTTTATCTGTTATTTATCAATTCCATTCTTCTCCTATACATTTCCAAACTGATATTTCCGGCGCATCTTTCGCACAGATCTATCCCTAAATTCTGACAGTTAATGTCTGTAAATGGTTCTCCATAATTTAATTTGCCCATGCGATAATATTCTCTCTCGATACCAAACACGTCTTTCTTCTTTGCTTTTGGAATTTCTTCTCCACAGCAATCACAAATTATTTTTTCTACTTTCACGCTTAATCTCCTTTCTTGAAATGTAACTTTCTTCTATCAAAACTATCATATAGCTATTCCATATTCTTATACCTCTTCCGGATAATAATCATACCAATCAAAAGTATTGTTTACTTCATCTGGTATATCATCCATAGAAGAATGGCTTCCTACAAGTTCAACTGTATATCCCTGTTCTTCTATCAAACCATACGCTTCGTCAATTTCTTCTCCATCTACTTCTTTCCGACAATTCAAACGCAACTGCTCTTCAATCAATCCATCCGTAGCATTTGTTTTAATAATTTCAAATTCGCCTAGCATTCCTGATGTGAGACAAATCAGCCTATTGTTAGTCTTCTTCATAGTGATTATCCTTTCTTCCTAAGAAATACGAGTTTCAAAGAAAATCCATCAACTGATTTTCTAACATTTCTTCCAATTCATCATCTACACTACAATTATGGTCACATTCTGGATTGCAGCAAACACACCGTACTTCTGGATAATGTTTGCATTGTCCTGTTTTATTAATATTCTTTCTATAACTTTTTCCATCTTTTTCGATTATTTGAAAAGCCATATTAAAAACCCCCTTAGATAAATTTCCGATTTTATTTTAATTATTATAAAACAGTAAATACCTTGTTCCATATTCATCTGTGAAATCTCTTACCGATGAGAAGCTATAGCAGACAGAAGTTATTTTTTCTTTAATAAGCTGCTCTGGATTATCGCTATTTAGCAAGTCATTATATCTAATTGTAAAACAGATGCCTTTTGTTAAGTTAGATGAATTTGTTACAAGGTATTTTTCTGCAATCTGTATGTATTTTTTCATATCACAATCTCCATTTTCCTAATAAAATCCTGATTTTATATTATTCCAATTCTTCCACTTCACACCACGAATTTATACAATTATATGGTGCTTCTCTACGTCCTTCAAAAATATCATTCTTCACAATTTCTTCTGCTTCTTCTTTGCTACTCGCTTCCACTTCGTATGATCTACTATATGTTTCATAACAATCTACAATATATTTTGCCATATTACTCTTCTCCTGTAACAAAACTGCATTAACCAGTTCTTTATTCTCTTCCAAATAATCTTGTAAACATTCATATTCACTTTTATCTAAAAAATATTCTTTGCTAGAAAGAAATGAATTATAAATCTTTTTGCATTTTTCATATGCCACATCACAAGGAAAATCTAATTTATTTAGTTTTTTTTGTAACAAATCATATCCCAAAACAAATATTCCATAACTAATATTTTCGTTTATACCATTCCCCTCTTCTTCATATTCTTTTAAAATATCGTCTGCCATAGCTGCATTATCACATCTATAGTATCTCGTACATTGTTTTTCACATTCACTAATCTTCTTGTTGCAAGAACAGACCTTGCTCATGTCAAAATCTCTTCCATTGTTTAATACACCATCTAATCTATTCATAACTCTTCCTCCACTTATTAAACAATTTCTCTTGGAATATAATCTGCTAAATAATCTACCTGACGTTCTCCAAAAGTTAGATCAATCTTTCCAACAACTTTAAAATCACAATTGTTATTTTCCATCCATTCTTCAAAACAATCCGCAATAGCCCATTCTTCAACATTCTTATTTGTATGAAAATCATTGTGTGCCATTCTTGCATAGTGTTCTACGTCTCTTTGTCTGTCCAATGGAATCAAATATACAAGTGGCTGTACTCCGTTTGAAAAATCATCTTCCATATCATATGTTCTATCAAGATCTAATACAAATAATGTCCATACCATTTAGAACACCTCCATACAAAAAATTTTCTATTCAACTTCAATGACTAACCAGCCCTCTCCATCTTCTTCGACAGAGTATATAAATTTAATTTCCATATCCATAAAATCTCCATAATGTTCTTGACTAAAATAGGTAGTACTGTGCAATGTTTTGTATATATCTAATTTGTAGTCGTATTGTCTAACTGTAACTTTTCCTTCAATTTCAATACCATTTTCTAATAATTGTTTAATTGTCATATTTCCCTCCTATGAAAGCGTTCTTTCATCTTACTAAATCTGTTTCTATTGCTTTCGCTAAGTCTTCAATATTATTATATTTTCCGTACCTACTGCATTCTTTTAACATATTATCTTTTGTCAACAAATAATCTACAATTTGATAATAAGCAAATTTTCCATTAACATTTACTTTACTAGGAATAATAATATGATAATATCCTTTAGTATTTATATAGAAGTAGAATTTTCCTTCTGCTGGCTTATAATATTTGTTTGGGATATATGATTTTCTATCTCCCAAAATCTTTTTTCTTGTTTCTTCCGTCCTATAATCATAAGGCGATACCATAATATTTCCTCCATACAAAATCGTGCTTTTATTAACATAATTCCCATATTCCAAATCCATGATTTTTAGTATGTTGCATTTCTTCCAAAATCCAACATTGCATCATTGTAAGTTTCCAACTATTTATTGTTTCAACATATTTAAAAACCGTCTGTTTATCTCCATTGTTTTTTAATCCCTCTATAACGGTTTTTATATCGCTCTTCATAAATCCATCTAACAAAACATCATTCATTTTATTTCCCTCCTCCATTGAAATTATCTTTTTATTCCTACAATCTGATAAATGTTTCTTCTGTTATGTTTCCAGTTAAGTCCAAACCAAATGAGACACTATCAATAATTTTCTTCTTTATACAATCATCTGTAATAATGTGCATTGCGTTTTTCTGTCCTTTTGTCATCTTGTAATACGGCAGCGTAAATTTAAACTTTTTAGGATAACTTTTGATTTTTTCTACTGCATCTTTATACTCTTTCGATTCTTTAAATTCTATTCTATTCATCTTCAATCCTCCCAACAAAATCATTCTTTAATCCACTTGTTTCTGTGGTAGTTTCCCCATACTTTCCTGTATTCCCATTCTGTAAGTATAGAAACTCCGCCTTTTGTTCTTATAATAAAAAAATATTTTCCTTCTGATTCAAATTTACTAATAAATTTAAACATCTTCTCTTTCTCCTGTTCTTGACATTATTATTGCTTCTCTATTTCATCCAAACGTCAGCTATTCTTTCTTCATTAAGATCAAAATAAAATTCTGTTGCACCCACCGTATTAATGTAAGCAATCTTGTCATATCCAGTATTATCACTATCAGATACAACAATATTAGTTTCGCCATCCTCTTCAAAATCCTCAAAAGCACAAATTACCTCATTTTGATCAAACTTTCTTCCTATCAAAGTACGGAGATTTTTCAATACGATTTCTTTTGTCATTTCTCTATCCTTCTCTTCATTTTCAAACTGTTTCTAAATCAGCTGATACCCTTTGACAAGTATCAGCCGTAAAATATGTAATATAGGTTATGCTGTTCTTGACGTTCTTCTAGTAGTGCGCTTCTTTCCAATAGTTGGGATATTAATATTCTTTTCAATCACACCAGAAAGAAAATCAAACAATGTATCTTGCCATTTATCAGAAATATTAGTGTTGAAATATGTACTTCCTTTGCAGTTATTAAGCAATATTTCCTCCAGTCTATCTTCTTTCCCTGCGTAGTAAGCATATAATTTGTTGAATACTCTAATTACTTTTGCGCTGTATGCTTTCCCTTCATGGATAGATTTTCCTGCATTCCATTGTAATTTTCCTAAAATCTGAAGGATTCTGTCTAATAATTCCGGATTGCTTCTTGCAAGTCTTAAACCGTCTGAAATGGATGTCAAAAGTCCTACTGGATTCTTAATTGATTTCTGATCGCCCTTAATAGCAATATGATTCTTGTCGCAAATTTCTTTTAATCTGATATATTCTGGTCTGCCCGCTTCAATAGCTGCGCCGTAGGAATCTTGCAACGTCATTCTTCCCCTGTCTTTTCCTTGGTCAAGAAATAAGTTGATCGCTCTTTCTTCCGTAATTCCGACCAAAACCTCAACTTGAATCATTCTCATATCTGCCATAGCAGCACCATACAATCTATGCATTCCGTCAATCACGATGAATAGACCATCTTTATATACCACTTTTGGCAGTTCCCACTTATAAGGATCATAATTCTTTCCGATGTCTTCGGCTCTTCTTACGTTCAACATTCTTTGCCACTCTGGGACATGTACTAAAATAGGATTGACTGAAATGATTGTTTTATCTCCATTTCCACGCTTTGCTTTTGCTTCTTCCACTTTGTCTTCGTTGATCTTAATTTCCGTAACAGTTTCATAGCCTCTCAATGTTCTGAGTGCTGTCAATTTTTCTTCTACTTCCTTCGCTGTCAAATATGCTCTTTTCATCTTTTATTCTCCTTTACTTTCTTTTTAATGCCTATTTGTAAGCACTACAAAAGGCATCAGTATAACAACTAATGCCTTCTAACTGTTTACAAATATTCAAATAAATAACTGTGGAAATCTTGCGAGTAAGATTCCGGTTACACCTAAAACAATTTGTCCTCCCACATCTACTGGGTCATTAGAAAATAATTCTCCAACAAAAAACATGCTAAAGATCACAATGATTCCGCATAATCTGATTATCAGTTCTTTGATTTTCTGTTTTGCTTTCTGCCGTTTCCTCTCTTCTCTTTTCTTGAGCTGTCGAGAGATAATTTCTCTAGTTTGTTCTGTGCTGTAATATTCTTCTTTATATAATATCTTTCCGTTGTACATTGTTGTTACTTCCATTCTTTGATTCTCCTTTTATAAATGCTTAATATTTCCTACTATTTCCCAACTAGATATTGCTTCTGTCGTATTCAATTTATTCAGTTGTAGCCGTTCAATGTTTCCATTTCCGGTATTATATGTATATCTGTATTTCCGTGTATCAACGATTGATTCACTGACAACACGTCTTAAAAATCTGTTTGTCATAGTTTAGAACACTCCTTATTCAAACGCTTCTTCTTTGCAATTTAATTTAACGTCTGTTAAAACATAACCCCAAGCTGTTCCATAGTGTGTAATTCCCCAAACATACATGTCAAGAGTTTCATTATAAAACAAAGGATCTTCTGTATACTGTTTAATCATTTCCGCGCCCTGGTCTGATACGATATAATATTGAAAAATTTCTTGATTATATGATCTCTCCTGCTCTTCTTCAAGCTCTTCAATTTGTTCTTGAATAGAATTAATTTCTTCTTGCAGCTTTTGAGCTTCTTCTATTTCTTCATCTGTCAAAAATTCCAAACGATTTTCAATATCAGTGATTTCTTCTTTTAGTGCGTCAACTTCTTCAGAATTATCAATAATTCCATTTTCTTGCTCCCAAAATCCAATTTCACAAGTATTTTCCATGATGCTATTATTCAGCACAGCATCAAATGCTTTTGCAAATGTTGCATAGTCAAGATACCCTTGCTCTTTTGCGTAGTCGCTTGCTTCATTTCCACAAAATGTTGTTCCGTATAATTTGCTTCTCTTCATAATTTCCACCTTTTTTAACCTTTCTTAAAATACAAGTCCTGTTAAATCTTCAACTGTTTCTCTACAGTCATTAACCATTTCATCAAATAACATTTTTCCAACTTTTACTTTTAAATCAGCAATTTCTCCTTCTAATTCATATAATTCATTTTTATAAAAATCAATCAATGATTCTGCCGTTTTAAGTGCGTTAATAGCTTGAACATAGTTATTTTTTGTTGTGTCAATAAATGTTAAATCATTTACAAATTCAATCAGATTTTCCACTGTATGTTTTAAGTATTTTTCATTCATAGTTTTTAACCTTTCTTTTATATATCTGCTTTGTTATTCTCTTCTAGTTTCGCTCTTGCTCGTCAGTATCGGACTTTTACCGATAGACTAGAACATCATACAGCACAGCCTGTTTACGGTTTATTCCCTTAATTCACTTGCTGATTTTCCGCTTATAAAAGTTCTGTACTTAAACAGTGTTATCTGCTCGTATAAGTGCGCTGTATTTGATTTACAATGTAAAATTTTCAAGGTACTCATAACTTAAAACTATTTTATATAAGTTTTTCGTTACGCTTAATGTATCATAATTTTTTCGTTATGTCAATACTTTTATATTATTTTCATAATTATTTCATTATGTTTAATTATAAAAAAAAGACACTATGCTTTTAACATAATGCCTAATACTTATGACCATCTGAAAATCTAAATTCTGAAATATATTCACATCCTAATATATTAGCTATCTTTTGAAGCTCTTCTTTTGTGAATTTTCCTCTTTTTAATCGTTGTGTCATATTCGGTTGAGATATACCGAATCTGTCTGCAAGCTCTGTTATATTAATACCAACATGCAACATTGCTGATCTGATCTGCTCGTCTAGTGTTATTATTTTCCCGTACCTCCTAGTCTATATTAAATAATTCGTCAAAAGTGATCTTAACATGCGGAAAATGTACAATATATAATTCGCTCTTGTTCTCTTCCGTCACTGTATTAAGTAAGTAATATTCTGGATTTCCTTCGCTGTCATAGTCAAGCGTATATATTTCTACTTGTCTTTTTCTCCAGTCTACAATCCAGTATTCATCAATTTCCTGTTGTCTGTATAACTCCATCTTTTCCGTACGGTCATATTTTTCCGTAGATGAAGAAAGAACCTCCATGACAAAACGTGGAATATCGAAAAACGAATTCCCTTTTTTAGCATGTACACGACAATTTATAGAGGCATCAGGAATAACAATTTTTTCCTCGTCCCCTATAGTCCATTTATATTGAACATTGTCCGGATATACACGACAAATATTTCCTTTTAACTGACTGTATACAGTAGCAACAAAATTTGTGATAATTTCCGAGTGCTCAATATATGCACCTGACATATCTGTTATAATTGCGTTACTCATAAGATCACTTCCTTCCTTTCCTTATTATACTATTTTCCTGCACACAAGGCAAGAAAAACTATTCGGCTGCATCACAGCGTCGGAACGTGTCCGGTTTATTATTCTTTTCCAAAATGTGCTTTCCCCATCTCATTTGATTTATTGATTTCATTTATTATTTTCTCAGCTTCCTTTTTTGTCTTGTATGTGCCAAAAACATACTTGTGGCAACCTTTTGTTCCTTCTATTGTTTTAGGTGCAATATCAACTACTACTTTCCACATATTTTCCTCTTCCTCCCCGTCGTGCCGATAGGTCAAGCTTCATGTTTTATAAATTTTCCAAAAAAGAAAAATATTCTTTTATTTCTTTTCTGATAGAAAGAAGTTTTTCTTCTTCCTTTTCCAGTTTTTTCTCGTATTCTTTGGCGATTCTGAAACAAGATTGAACATTTGATTCCTCTGTTTCAGATTTCGCCATTTCCAAAATACCATCTTTTGAGTATTTAAAATTTTCTACATTTCTTAAAGCACGCTTTTCTTCTTCTAAAATCTCTAATAATGATTTGTTCATTTTCTTTTCCTCCTTATATATATAATATCAATCCGCTTCTCAGTATATCAAAGAACCATTCCTGGAAGTCATGATATTCTGTTTTGTCGATGATGTCTCTATAGACTTCTTTGAGCTGATTCTCTGTAAATGATCTGTCCATTACTTCCGGAAGTGATTCCCGGTTATCTTCAGAAAAATAATATTTGTTTACCATCGTCTTAATCTCCTTTGCTTATTTGATTATTTATTCGCTTTAATAGTAAAATTTCCAGCATATCAATACATAAACCTTTTTATATACTCATATACTGGAAATTAAATTTACATATACATTTTTTGATGTACGACGGTTTTCTTTGCTATTTTGATATAGTTTTTCTTTTTCTGTTTTCAGCGCTTCCACCTCTTGACACTTAGATTATCAGAAACAAGATTCTTTCTATATTATAGGTTCAGACTCTCGTCACGGTTTGCAACTACCACTTGCACCGTGTCCAGCTAATTATAAGGATATGCTTTAGGGATAAAAATCAATTTTTCTATCCGTTTAGGTAGTTTACTACCTCTATGAAGTTTTTCCGTTTTTGGAATGGTCTTTCCACTACATCTGTTAGTATTTCCCGCTAAAATCACAGCTTACACCATAAAGAAAGTCGGATACTGTCCTGGATATAGCCAGCGTGTACGGTAACACGAATAGCATTTTTACGCTACTATCTCTCACGTTTTCCTACACAGGATTTTCTTAATTTTTCAACTATATTTTCTTTTCTCCGTTTGCGACCTCAAATATTATCGCCTTGTAGCAATGTATAAAAACACACCATTTTTACACATGTTAAAAAGTTAAATAATTTTTAAAAGGAATTTTTCACAAGAATTTGTGAAACACGACTTGAAAAGCGAATACTAAAATGTTAGAATATAGATAATCACTTTTCAGGAAGTGTGTTTTCATTGAGCAGTTGTGTTGATTGGTAGTCGTTGCAACTGCTCTTTTGTTTTCCTTTTGTGATTATATAATATCATATGTTTTTATGTTTGTCAATCGTTTTTTGATTATTTTTTTAATCTTTTTCGATTATTATTTTTGCTTTATATCCTAATGGGTTTATGATGTCGTTTGTTTCGTCTAAAGATAAATTTTTTTTATTTATTTTTCGATTCAAATTTTGATTTACAATACCCATTTTTTCAGCAAGCACTATTTTTTTTATGCCTGACTCTTTTATTAAGTCATTGATTTTATTGGATAACTCAGCATTATTATTTATATCCACTATATCACCTCCTGTTAGGCTATATTATACAATATACTATGATAAAAAACAAATGTTCTGAATGGTATATTTTGTCAATTTATGTTACCATAAAAGAAAAAGGATTTTATATCATGGGCAATTATAGAATACAGACACAAGATTTTTATTTCGGCGCTTGTATGTTTTCTTTTTTTAAACATAATTCTGATACAACACCTTCTATAATAGAAAGTACCGATGAAATTCAGGTTATCAAAATGACAACTAATACAAGCGAAGACTTTTATATTATAATGAAATACACGAAAAACTGTCAAAATAGGAAAACCATTTATAAAAGTTGGACTTTCCCAATCACAGACAAAGACAGAGAAATGATAAAAAAATATCATGATATTTGTGAAAATATATATTTCTTTTTTGTCTGTGGTGAATCGTCAATTTCAGGCAAACCTAAAAAATTAGAAAACGGCGATTTTTATGTTGAAGAAATAAAATCCGGTGAAATTGCTATATATCGCTATTGCGACTACTTAAAAGTAAAAAATAAAACAAATATAACAATAAACATATATAAAAGCCGAGAACATTATTTTAGTTTACACACTGAAAAATCTCGTGACAACATTATAAAATCAAAACGTAATAACATCGAAAAGAAAATCTCAGACATTGTTATTATATGATCTAACATTTCACTATTCACTTTTCAATGTGCAAATTCCTTTTGTAATTGGGTATTCACTCAGCCAGATTTGACTTTGCTTTTCAGATATGCTACACTTTAGTTGTTTAGATTATGTATCGTGCAGTAAATCTGTACACCCTATACAAGTTTTACGACTGACACCTTGTTTGCAATCTCGGTTGTTATCTGTATGCCTGTCGTTTAACTTGTATTTATAATAGCATAGGTTTAACCTATAGTCAATAGGTAAAACCTATTTTATTGTTTTAATTTAGTATAATATTATTTTATTAATTATTGTTATGTGTTTTTTGAAAGAAAGTGGGATATTATGTCATATAATGCAAAAGCTGACGAAAATTATAGAAAAAAGTGTAAAACAATCGGACTCAAATTTACTTTGAATGAATTAGATTTTTATGAAAATATTGTTAAACATTGTGAAAATAACAATTTATCTCTACAGGGATATATAAAAAATCTAATACGCAAAGATTTAGACAAGTAAGAAAATACTGCTATTGCTTCATATTTTAAAAATAAAAGATTTAGATAAAGAGGTATTACAATGAATAAACATGATTTTTATACAATTATTACATCTATTTTAAGTGCAAAAAATTTAACTTTTGCCGATCTGGCAAAATATTTAGAAATAAGTGAATTGAGTTTAGCAAGAAATATAACTAAAAACAAAACAATTAATATTGACTTATTGTTAAAAATATTTGATTTTTTAGATATATCTTTTGTGGATAATAAAACTGGTAATATAATTACGCTCAAAACCAATGAAGACATTTTATCAGACGCACTAAATGATATTAACTCGTAACAAAACAATAATTTACATATAAAATAAGAAGCAATAGTGTATTGTATAAAGTGTTAAAATCTTTTTTATATGTATTATTATGCTATGACTCTTTAGACGGCAACGCATTACTACTATTATATAGACAGTATGTCATTTACTTTTATTATAATGCAACTTATGATATAATTACTTATATAATGATAGTAAAGGAATAATATAATAATGTTTTTATATAAAATAGATATATTAGACACACTCAAAGAAAAAGGATATAATACAAATAGGTTGAGAAAAGAAAAGCTACTAGGAGAGAATGCAATACAATCAATACGGAATAATAAAATAGTCGGAATGAGTGCGCTTGAAAAGATATGCAGTTTATTAGACTGTCAGCCAGGTGATTTGATTGAGTATAGGAAAGAATAGAATTACTTTAGAAATAATGTAATTTGTATTGACTTTACATTATAGATAATGTAATATGATTATAGTTAGTAATTGACAAGTGCTAACAGAAAGAAATGGAGGAAAATTATATGAGTGAAAAGGAACAGGCAAAACAGATCATTGACAAATTACCTGAATACAAAATAAAAAATATTTTGTTGTTTTTGCAAGGGATTGCATTTGATGACGAGATGGAAGACGATTTATTTTGTGAAAGAATGATTGAAAATTACGAAAATGCACTAGAAGAAGACAAAGAAGATATACCTTTTGAAGAGTGTTTAAAAGAATGGGGACTTGATCAAAATGTATAGAATTATTATCAAAAAGAAAGCGAAGAAATTTATTGACAAGTTACCCAAAAACGAGAGAAAAAGAATTGCATTGGAAATTGAACAACTGCCAAACGGCGAAGACATTAAGAGATTAAAAGGCGAAAATAATAAAGGGTTGTTTCGTTTGCGTGTAGGTGACTATAGAATTATTTATAGTGTAGATAATGGAGAGCTGATTGTATATGTAATTGACGCAGGTAATCGAGGGGAAATATATAAAAGATATTAAGGGCGGATTTGTTACCGCTCTTTTTATTTTTATAGTATAGTTAGTAATATATTACTTATGTTAGTTGTGTATATGGTATATAGGTATGATATACTGGTATATAGATAGTGATCGTGTATTGTGTTATATGTTATAGTGCGTGTATAACTATACAAGTAGTATGTATATTGTGTGCGCTGTATATGTATGATACTATTGTATAATTATAGATAATGTATGTATATTAATAGGTCATTAATGACAGTCAGTGTGAGTTGTAGGTTTTAATACGATTGTATTAGATGGCGATTTATATAATTTGTTTGGTTGCCAGTGCGGATTTTTAAAAATAGGAATGATTACTAATATTGGATGCGGTGGAATTTACTGGAGGAAATGGTGCAGGAAGAAGACCAGAGCAGAAAGATCTAATGTAAATAATTTTAATTAAATTGCAAATAATTTCGCATGTAGTTTTTAAAACTACGTATTGCAGTGTGTGATATTATATTTTATAGTATTGGAATATACTTATCGTGATATATATGTATGTGTATACTAGTTTAGTTATCTATATAGTGTGGGTAACTTTTTTTGCTATAGCGAACAGGACATTTAGAATAAAACAACATAAGATCAGCATAATAAAAATACATTCATAATACCGCCAAAACCCCGCCTCAGTCCTAAAACTCCTATATCAATAATTTTAGCCATTTTAATGATACGCAAAAAGTCCCTAAAATAGCATAATACTATACTATTACACTATTACGCAGACCGGGGGTGTTAAACATTTATTGGATATATCAGTGCTGCCAAATACTGGGTATGGGTTCCATCCACACGCCACGACCAAAATTTCGACCCACAAATCCCTTTTTGCACTCGGTAGCGACTTCGGTAGAGCCTTTATTTATCGCATTTTTCACACCTTGCCCTTACCAAAATTATCAATTTCGCACGAATTTCTTCCATAATAGCCCATAAATACAACCTTTTACCGAACACACCGTAAAATCCAAAATTCTACTACTATCTCACCCACAAATTCAACATCTTAAATCACCAAAAACATCCTTACATACAACACATTTTATATCTGTAAATCCCTTTTCTACCGAAGTCCATCTTATTACATCCAAAAATTCTTTGATAAATCTTTCGAAAATCACCATATCTACAACACCTCCACTTCCCACCTAAACTTTTTACATAAAATTTCGCATCAAAAAAGACCAATCCTGAGACTGATCTTTAAAAATTCATACTTAATTTCTTAAAAATAATTTTCATATCTACCTACAAAAATATTTCTTCTTGGAATAAGCCACACTCAATTTCGCAAATATTGCATATCGGAATAATTACACCATCTTCAAATATAACACAACCTTTAAACTCATCTATTTTCTTAATAATACCTTGCTTTTCTAAATACCTTCCTCCAGACTTCTTTAAATCTTCCTGGAAATAAGTAATCTTAACTTCCACTCTCTCACTCAGATTCTTTTTCAGAAAACACAGCTTTTCATTCAACTCATCCAAAACGTATTCATCCAAATCTATTTTCTGATAAGTTATCCGCGCCGTTTCCTTAACTAAATCATCATATCCTGTCAATGCAGCAAACGGAGAGAATTGCGCAGCTCTATCATGTATGCTCATTTGTGGATATTTCTTAGAAACAAAATGTGGTAAATTTATAATATCATCATACTTACTATCCAAAACTATCACTTCCTTACGCCTTATGTCCACCTATTTGATTATTTCTATTTCTTGTAGTAGCACCTTCTTGAAGGCTCATTCCTTTAAGAATGGCATTCTTCCCAAATTTGCTTTTTATATCCAAAATAGCCTTTTGAATATCTTGCTCTTTTTTATAAAATTCATCATCTTCTTTATCATTCTTATCACTCACCAAATCAAATAAATTTAACTGCTCATAAGTATTCTTCATGGCAGAATTTTTATTTATTACATGATTAGCCGACATATTAATCCTTCTCACAAGTAAGTTTTCATCCACAATTCTTTCAAACAGATCTAAAACGTCTTTTACAATCATGCTCGTAGAAGAGGTATATTCATGTAAATTAATCGTTCCATGTGCATGTTTAGGTATTTTTCTACCATATTGATCGACAGAAAACTCACCTTGATATGCACTCATCCTCGCAGAATCTAATAAATTTTCTCTATCATATCCTATTGTTAGCACAATCTGATCTGTAACAAGATTTTTACTTACTAGATCCAAAACTAAGCTCTCTGTCATTTCACGGACAATTAATTTTGTAGTTTTATAATCTGTTCCATTTTGAAGTACCTGTCCACTCCCAATACTATTGCTCTCAGGCTTATATTTCTTAATATCTGCAATGGTACATGGTTCATATCCCCATGCATGGTCGATTAATAATTCCGCATTTTTACCAAACATTTTATGCAACAAGTGTTCATTGTAGAATTCAGTTTCATCGCCCAAAGAACATCTTGCAACATCTCCCATCGTATATAAACCAACGGACTCTAATTGTTTTACATATCCTTTTCCTACTCGCCAAAAATCTATGAGAGGTTTATGATTCCAAAGTTGCTTACGGTAAGACATCTCATCCAATTCGGCAATTCTGACTCCGTGTTCATCTGCCGGAATATGCTTTGCAACAATGTCCATAGCAACTTTTGCCAAATACAAATTTGTTCCGATTCCGGCTGTTGCGGTAATGCCAGTAGTATTCAGTACATCTAAAATCATCTTCTGTGTTAATTCTTTTGCAGACAATCCGTATACATTTAAATAAGAAGTTGCATCTATAAATACTTCATCAATAGAATATACATGGATATCTTCTGGTGAAACATATTTCAGATAAATATTATAAATTTCTGCACTGTATTTCATGTAAAAAGCCATTCGCGGAGGAGCAACTATATAATCAACTTTTAGATTCAAATTTTTATCTAAATCTTTTTTGTCATAAGAATTTCCAGTAAACCCCTTATTTTTTAGTTGAAACAATCTACTTGCATTTATCTTATCTACTTGTTGAACAACCTCAAATAATCTTGGTCTGCCTGAAATGCCATATGATTTTAAGGAAGGAGTTACTGCCAAGCAAATGGTCTTTTCTGTACGACTATTGTCCGCAACAACTAAATTCGTTGTTAGTGGGTCTAGTCCTCGTTCTATACACTCCACTGATGCATAGAAACTTTTTAAATCTATCGCTATATATGATTTGTTACTCAAACAATCACTCTCCATGTTTCGTATATTCTTACTTATATCATAACAAAATATTTTTTAAATATCCAGAAAAATCGAAAGTATGTTTGCATGCTCTTATAAAAGATGGCATAAAGAAATTGTTCTTCCTAAAACCATGTTTTATTGAACCTATATACAATAAGGAAAGAACTATGTAAAATTTTTAAATCTCAGACTTAAATTTCGATTTTATGTCTGTACCCTAAGAAGTATTCATATGGATATATAAAATCTATTCTACGCTCTATACGATCAAAATATTCCATAAATAGCCCCTAAAGAATTTCACTAACCACACCAACCAATAAACTTAAAATGTAATTTCGCATTTTCCTAAGATAGAAAAATTATATTTCGATACAGCGGAATCAAAAACAACTCCATCTGTCGGAACAAACTCGACATTATGAATCGAATTAGGTTTATCATAAAATCCTATTATTTCAACATGAATACGATCTCCTTCTATCAATTTAGTGAAGGTATCCATAAATCCATTATAATAATCAATATCAAAAATATTGTAATATACTTTTACACGATAATCTCCAAGTTTGTTAAAAAAACTTTTATTTACACGGAAATCACGTATTACAGGATGTCCATATAATCCAAAAGGAAAAGTATCTTTATCTGTATAAAATTTTACATGTTTCTTCCCATCTACAATTTTATACTCACCATTTTTAACCCTTTTACGAATTTCATCTTTAATGTAGCTATGTACATAGGTGGCACGTTCCGCCCCTTCTTTATATTCCTTGCTACTTTTCTCTGCGGCAACCTCTTCAGGCGTTCTACATATTTCATTTAACTCATCTCGAAAATTCATATCCAAACCTCCTCTTTATATTCATCTACATAATATCATAACAAAAGAAATTTTTACACATATTTCCAAATCAAGAGAGAATCACTGATTATATCAAATATTAATTTGTCGACTTAAGAAAGGGAGAAATATATGAGTAATTTAAAATTGGTAACAACAGAGAACTTTGGAAATTTAGAATGTAACTTTTATAGAAATATGAACGATGACATCCTTCTTACTCGTGAACAAATTGGTCAAGCTTTGGAATATTCTAATCCATCTACTGCGATAAAAAATTTACACAGAAAACATAAAGACAGGTTAGATTTATTTTCTGTACAAATAAAATTAGGGGGACTCCAGAACGAGCCAACCTCAAAAAGTGAAGAGCAAGAACGTATCTATTATACCCAACGAGGAATTATGGAAATTTGTAGGTGGTCAAGACAACCATTAGCAAATAAATTCATGGACTGGGTATGGGATATTGTAGAAAAATACCGTAGTAATGAGATTATGGACATGTCACGTATGACAACTATATTAAATAAATTTGTGGACGTTATAGAAAAGCAAGAAAGACGACTATCTAAAATTGAAAAGCAATTATCTGTGCAACAAGAACAGTTAAATAAGCTGGCTACATACAAGAAACCTAATAATCCTTGGTTTGTGAAAATGCATCCTAAATATAAGCTATTAGAAGAATACTTCAATATAACAAGAACAGAATTGTATAAAAATATATTAGAGAAATTAAAAAGTGTATATGGATTAGACACAAATCAAATTCAGGCAGATTACTGTTATAGAAATAGAATTGAATCCTGTTATCCATTAGATCCATATGAGTTCAATCCAAAATATAGAGAAATGATTGAGAAAATTGTTGATGATAATTTATTAAAGTACGGAATTATTACAGAAAAATGATTCTGTTACCTATGAAAAGTATGAAATTATTTTTGATCTACCTGAAATAACTAATGTAGGAAAATCTCTGAACATAGTTTTGACTACCTTTTTTGGATGTGTCCTCTATTATAAGCCTTACACCCAAATAGGGCAGTCAACTTTGAAGACAAATAGTAACTTGTAAAAATATTTATTATCCGGATTTATCTTTGCGGTAGCAAAGTAAAGACGGAAGACACGAGGAAAATACGTTTACGGATTTTCTGAAGTGCTATTACTCTCCTGTTTAAATATGTAAAAGAAATAGAAACTATGGATTTGGAGCCAATAAGGGGAGCGGGGATATCCCCGAATTAATACATTAATAATTATAGTAAAAATTTATTTGGAACAGTGAATTACTAATAGTGGGGGAAAGAAGACCAAATCCATAAGTCTTACATACGCATATTGCTCGCTAAAGCTCACAAAATGCTAGTGCGACTAAATGAATTATGATCTTTTTTGCATTTCCCCCACACCCCCTTTGCGTACTATTTTTTTCTAAAAAAGGGAGAAAATTTTCAAGTAAAAATCACGGAATACATTATAACTACGGGCTTTTTCAGCAAAACGGCATCCTTTAAAGTCTCCCTATATATTATATATATATATTAGGGAGGAATGAAAGGATGCGAAAATCGTGAAAAACGCTTATTTTACAAGGAAAACTGGCATTTTTACTTTGCAAAAAATAATAAAACACTTATTTTAGGAGGAAAATTCATGGAAAAACCAACTATCAAAAAAGGAAAACTTACAGAAAAGAAATTAGTAGAGTTATATGGAAGCGAAGCTCAGAAAAAATCTTACAAAGAAAATGGACGCTTCGTAAGTAATTATAAAAAAACTCTACTAACTAAAATGTCTCGTTATTGTACCATTAAGGATTTAGGAGATCGTACTTATAAAATCACTAACGTATACGATTACCCCCTTCCTGCAAATTTCAATAAAATGACCAAGTCTTTGTATCAATATATTGTACCACTATTACTTACTAATCTAATTAATGGTCATGATGAAAATAATAAAATTGATATTACTGTTGGGAAATGGGCGAGAGAAATAAATATGGTAAATAAAAATTATAATCTCGTTAAATATAACAAAGAAGATACCAGCAAAGAAACACAATGTTCTCTTGATACTATTAATGAATTTTACGATAAAGCAGATGACATGATTGAATGGTATATTACCAATGCTCTCGATTATTTAAAATCAGCTGGATTAATTATTTGGAGAGAAGTATACAGAGTAAGTGAAGAAATATCTAGTGGTGAAAGTGTTATTGATGAACACGGTAATATTCATGTTGATATTTCTATTGAAAGTCATCAAGCTTCTGAAGATGAGATGAACTATTACTCTCATTGTGTATCAATTGCTGATAAAGCAGCTAGAATCGAAAATGCCGGAGAAAGATATTACAGTAAAAAATCAAAACTATTTGGAGAAGTATTAAAGAGAGAACTTTACAAAAAGAAAATCAAGTGTGTTTTCAAAACTTATGAGGCTTATTATGTCAACCTGGATAAATGCAACTTTGTATTAGATCAATTTGGAAATTTCCAAACAGATAATTTAATAGGTGAATTCAACGAAGAGTTTACTAAGATGTTGATTGAAAATGCAGGAAAAAGATTTGATAAGAATCCAAATAAGTATATTTCTTATTCAGAAAAAGACGATTATACTTTATGTTTTCAAAATTTATGTGAAATCACTATTGATAAAAATACTGAGTATCTTGGTCATAGAATAAGAGAAAAAACTATTGACGATGATTATTCTCTGAAAATTACACCATCAAAGAAAGGATAATAAGATAATGAATTTTAATAAACAACAAGAGGAAGTTATAAATACAATAAGCGGAAACATTTCTGTTATTGCTGCGGCAGGATCCGGGAAAACAACTGTATTAACTCATAGAATTGAAAACATGGTTGTAAACCATAATATTCCACAGTCTTCTATTTTAGCGATAACTTTTAGTAAAAAAGCGAAAGATAATATTGTGTCAAAAATGCAAGAATTAAACATATTAAATGTCTCAATAGAAACCTTCCATTCATTTGCACTGAAAATTATTTCTACTGCATATGGAATAAACAAATATAAAGTATGGACGGCTCAATGGGAGAAAGAAAAGATAATCAAAGATATATGCACAGAATTATCGCTATGTTTTCCTGATGCTGTTCCACATAACGAAATTTTATCTTTTATTGCATTACAAAAAACGAATATGAAAAATCCAGATGATGTTTTAATTTACAATAAAGAGATTCCATTTCCTGAATTAATTATGCAGCAAATATATAAGTTATATGAAAATTACAAGCAAGTAAATTATTATATTGAATTTGATGATTTTATGAATATGGCTAATGAGGTGTTTGATAAAAATAACTCTGTTTTAGAAATATACAAAAATAAATTTAAGTATGTTTTAGTTGATGAGTTTCAAGACATTTCAATATCACAGGCTCTTCTTTTGAAAAAATTAAATACAGAAAATACTATGATTGTAGGAGATCCATTACAGGCAATTTATTCATTTAGAGGTGGAGACAGTAAATTTATTTTAAATTTTGATTCAGATTATTCAGATGTGAAGATTATAAATCTGAATACGAATTATAGATGTAGTAAAAACATTGTTTCAACGGCGAATAAACTAGCATTAAATATTCCTGATTCTAAGCACAAGAATTATGTAGAAAGCATAGCGTATAAAGATGATATCAAAACACCTGAATTAAGACATTTTATAAGTGATCATAAAGAAAGCAAATGGATTGCGACAAAAATAAGCGAATTAAAATTCAAAGGATATAATTACAACGATATTGCTATTCTCGCAAGAACAAATGCTCAGTTACAAAAATTAGAAACAATATTACACGATGAAGATATTGCATTTGATATTGTTGACGGAAAAAGTTTTACTGAGTTATCAGAAATCAAATTAATTATTTCTTATTTGAAATTAGCAGCGAATACTGGTGATAATGATGCATTTTCATATTTATATAACAAACCAAACCGATGGTTAGATAGAAAGTTCCTCAAAGAAGTAAAAGACAATAGTTTTAGGAGAAATACATCTTTATATGAATCGATGTTTACGATTGATAGGCGAAATTGGCGATTTAAAAACGGTATAGATGAAATTATTGAGGTTATAACTCATTTAAAAAACAACAAAAATTCTGATGTTTCTGAATTAGTGAAATACTTAAGAGACAGATTAAATATTGATAAATTTGTTACAAAAGGGAAACAGTCAGATGATGGAAGTTATGTTGAACAAATTGACAACCTTAACAGTTTTGAAAATATCTGTTCAAGGTATTCTTCCATTGACGAATTCATTTCATACATAAATGACCTAGACAACGAATTAGAAATAAAAAGCAAATATGATGATAAAGTCAAATTACTTACAATTCATAAATCAAAAGGCATGGAATATCCTGTCGTGTTTATAATCGGATGTAACGATGAACTATTACCACATTATAAAAGTGAAAATATAAATGACGAGCGTCGATTATTTTATGTTGCGATCACAAGAGCAGAGAAAGAATTATATATGTCCTATGTTGATTTCTATAACGATGATAGGAAAATAGTAAGTCCATTTATTAATGATATCAAAGACACCATAAAGATTGTTGAGAAAATTGATAAATAAAATTATGATTCAAATTTCATAAACAAACAGTGAATAAAAATATATCCATAATACACCACACCAATTAGTAACATGAAAACCAGATTTCAATGAAAAAGAAACGGAGGTGAATGTGAGTGAAAACATAAAATTTTCTATCACATTTGATATGCAGCAAAGGTATCCCTAGAAAATACCTTACACTGCATAATAAGTTTTTTGTGAACAATATTTGTCCACACATTTTGGATTATTGCGGAGAATTAGAATTTAGCGTACCTAATTCTTGCTTTGATCCAAAAGCAATGTAGTCATTTGTGACTACGGCATTGTCTACTCCTGAGTCGAGCAATAATTTCAATTCTTTTAGTTCATAACGTTTTTTAATCAAAAATGTGACAAATGAGCCAATTTGATTAATTACATATTTACTTAAAGCAAAAATTATTGCTAGGACAACAGGAGAACCGACTGTTAGTAATTCTGTCATTAACTCTCCTTTCGTGAATAAAGCATACCACTAGGGAGAATTTACCTAAGATGTCAAAAATGATGATGCCACTCCTTTCCGTACCTGAACAATCAGTTGTGGTATTGGTTGACGGGTTACAGTGATGCATCAATTGTATTGTATCAGATATGGAAAGGTTTGTTAAGAAGAATTTTGTAAAGAGAATTATATAAATGTAACTATTAAACACTTCAATCAAAAGGAGCGAGTTATATGAATAAAAAATATTTTAAAACAGAGGAGATAAAACATGATCAATACAAGTTATACAGAAACAGCAAATATGAACCTTAGAATTCCAACAAGATCAGAATTCCATAAATATGCTATGGAAACATTGAATGTTGGTGACTTTTTTACAAACGGGTGCCAAGAAGGTGGTAAAAAAGTCCAAAAGATTGCCAGATCAATTACATGGTCTGAAAATACTTGGAAGAACTTTAGAAATTAATGCAGTGAATAAAGTATCGAATAGCTAAATATTATTTTCAAAAACAAAGGAGGTTATTATTATTTTAACTTGTAGATTAGGAAACGAAATCATAAATTGTTATGATGGAACACATAGTAAAGAACGGTTAAAAAAATGGGCTGAAAAAAAAATCTTACGTTGTCCGATTTGTAATGAACCATATGAATACTGTCATGGTGAGGTAAAGGTTCCATATTTTAGACATATGAACAAAACTTCATGTGGATTTTTATATAGTGAGTCTGAGACTGAAGAACATCTGAGTGGCAAAAGAGATTTATTTGAGTGGATAAGGAAACAACCAGATGTTACGAATGCAATTTTAGAGGGTTGGATTCCAGAAACAAAGCAAAGACCAGATATTATGTTTAAATATAAAGGTATCCAATACATAATTGAATATCAGTGCTCTCCTATCGCTACAGAATATATTGAGAGACATGAATTATATAAATCTGCTGGTATAAATGACATATGGATTTGTGGAACACAGAAATATTTACAGGGTAATATGCGGAAAAAATTTTTACAAGATGTATCCTATGCTTTTTATTCATCTAAAAATCATATGATTTTTCCGATAGAACATAAATACTTTTTTTGGAATACTGGATTAATAAAAACCGAATTAAAAATAAAAAATAATTATTTTTACGGTCTTTCATTGGATGAGTTTTCGTTTGATTATGAAATATATAATAAAAAGTTTGGTAAACCTGAAGAAGTAATTAAAAAAAGAGATTATAGAAAAAATATAAAGAAACACCCACCATTGAGAAGAAAGAAAAATCACTATTTATTTTTACAAGATGAAAAATTGAATAAGAACCTAGAAACAAAGTTATCTCATTTATCTAATGACAATTGGAAATTTTATATTATGACAAACTATAGTAAATACAAGGCTTTTAGATATATACTTGCAGAACCTATTGTATCATATAATATAAACGAATACAGTTTCCATACAGAGTTCAGGAACAAGAAATATATGAAAATCATGATCGAAAAAATGGATTACAACGAATATAAGAAATGTTGTCGAGATATTAAGTATTTAAAACAAGTCTTATATACGATGATGATTGAAAATAAAAAGCAGTTGATAAAATATACAAATGAAAATATGAGATTTTTGGAGGTATTAAGTAATTGAGTAAACATTTAACATCACAGAGATACGTCTTTAAGATACATTCTTCTCGTCTTCGTAGATCAAAATGGAATCTACAACTTTCTGTTAAACAGGCTAGAGAAAACAAAGAATTAATCGCATTAAGCGAAAGTCAACTAATGAGATTTATAGACGAACTAAATGGAATTACAAATCCAGAACTACACATTGCAGATATTAAATCCAAAATTAGAAATTTAAAATATGAAAAAAACTTATCCATATCAAGACCTAAAATTAAGAAATTATATGATGAACTGGATAGATACCAATTCAAAAAGGATTATGTATGCGTCGTTATAGATAATAATAAAGATTATTATAAAATATACAAACACGGATTTAAGATAAATAATATTACTTACAGAAGATTACTTGGGACAACTGGCGGAGTAAAAAACAACACTATTGTTTTCGTAAATGAAAAACTGATTTCAGAATTAAAAAGAAGAATTGATAACGGGCGTGATAAAAATAAACAATTCTCTCCGGCAAAATTAGAAGCATATAACGCATTGGTTTGTAGCTCTTCTACCCCCGTATCGTATCCTAACGGAGTTGTTGTCGTTCATGATTGTATTACACATTTTAAATCCAATGTAATTGAATTAGACGATACAAATCTTGAAGAACCAAGTATGAAATATATTCGAGACAAAGATATGGAATTAAATGACAGTGATGGATACGGACTTGTTATGCCATGCCTCATGAAAAGATGGGGAAATGAAATTGGTGAAGATTTTTTGCTTCCTGGATGTGTAATAAGAAACTCATTCTGCAAAGGAGCCGTTTTCCCTATCGATTTTCAGAAATTTGCTAATGATAATAATATAGATTATATTACAGATGTATGGGGAAATACATATGATATAAACAATGTAGAATTAATATTGACAGAATCTATGTTAAAATTATGGGATTCATATTCATCGATTGAAGATTATTTGGAAAATTGTAAGAATAATAATTACAGTTTTGCTATTACAAAAAGCTCAGAAAAAGAATTGGAAAACATAAGAACTATGAATTACCAGTTTCTTCAAAGTTATGATTTTAGTGATGAAGAAATTGAAGAACTTATTAATCCCACTGTTTCTGAGATCCGTGATATATTGTCGGATGATTATAGAAAAACAATCCTATATACAAAAGGTGTTGAATTAAACAGCAATACAGTACAATGTTTAGATAATTCATTTTCTACCGCCTTAATGATTGAACCTGAAATGAAAAATGATCCTTTTGTAAAATCGCAAATTTATTCTATGATCAAGAAAAGAATTGATGATGCGAAGGTTGGCGTTTTAAATGTTCCTGCAAACTATTCATTAGTTTCAGGAGATCCGTATTCATTATGTCAATCAATGTTTGGGTTAGAAGTTACTGGATTACTTAAATCAGGAGAAGTTTATTCTAAATATTGGGCTGATAAAGATGTAAAAGAAATCGTTAGTTTTAGAGCACCTATGACTTCACATAACAATATACGAAAATTAAAGGTCGTTCATAATAAGGAAATGGACGAGTTCTATAAGTACATGACTACACCGACAATATTTAACAGTTGGGACACTTGTGCAGATGCTATGAATGGCTTCGATAAGGATTTGATACAGTTTCTGTCCTTGTAAAACTTGGTGAACCTATAAATATAGGGTGTGCAGTTTACGATTAGTAATTGTAGGAAATGACAACTAAAAACTGTGCTAACGGGGAAGGGTTTAAACTCCTAATCGCCGTGCTAAAAACAAATTTGAATTAAATCGTAGAAAGGACGGTTTTGAAAGAAGTTATTAAAGAATTATACGGGATTGAATATTTTATAAGAAGTGACGGAAGGATTTTTAGTACTAAAAATATTGGAAGAGGTAAGTTTCATAAAGAAATAACACAACATTTAAGATATGACGGTTATCCTATCGTTACATTAGGAACAAATGATCACAGAGTGCAAAAAACAGTACATAGGATTATGGCAGAAACTTTCATACCTAATCCAAAAAATCTTCCAGAAGTTGATCATATTGATAATAACAAAGAAAATAATGATATTAGCAATTTAAGATGGATTAGTAGCTTTGATAACAAATCAAGGATTCCGTTTGAAACGAGAAGCAAATGCAGAATCGGTTCAAAAAATGGTAATGCAAAATTAACAGAAAAAGATGTATTAAAAATAAGAGAATTATATAACACACAAGGCTATTCTATCAGCAAGTCATCAAAATTATATGGATGTGGTTGGACAACTATTAGTCATATAATTAAAGGAGATACTTGGAAAAATATATAAATCGATTTTAATTCAAATTTGTTTATGTGGAACGACTATCGAAAGTGTAAGTAATAAAGAAATTTATTATTGAGTAAATGAGTAGAGTACTGTTATTACGAAATTTAATAACAGGAAGTGCCAAGGCTTTATATTTTGGTAAAAGAAATATAAGGTATGATATAGTCTAATCCCCTAATAAATATCGGGAAACCGAGGGTATTGCAGTTTGGGAGACTGCGTAATCAACACTTCTTTTCCGCTGCTTGTTAGAAAAACACAAGAATTACCAGCAGTTGTATGTGTACAGCGAAAGGCGCCAAAATGTGTTCCTACGGAAGATGATATCATGAAATCAAATATCAATAGTTTTGGAAATGCTGTTGGTGCGGTTACAAATAAAATAACATCGATGTTTGAAGTCCAAGCAAATTTCCCAAAGGATAGTCGCGAATATAGAATTCTTGATTATCGCATTAAATGTGGACAACTATACCAACAAAACTCGATCGATTAACTTTAGTCGCTTTACACAGTGATGTGTATCGAATAACAAGGTGAACTTATAAATATAAGGTGTGCATTACACGATTAAGGAATCGTAGGAAATGACGATTAGGTAATGTGCTAACTGGAAAAGTCTAAGTATATAACAATATAAAATGCGTAAAAAATTTAAAAAAAGAAAGAATGTGATTGTATAAGTTTATATAACAATTATGGAATTTATGGAATAAGAAATAAAATCAATAACAAGATTTACGTTGGAAAAACAGAAATGAATTTTGGTGATAGAAAAGATTGTCATTTTGCAAGTCTTCGTGGTGGATATCATATTAATCCGCATTTACAAAAATCATTCAATAAATATGGGGAAGATAATTTTGAATTTATTGTATTGTATGAATGTAAAAATAATGAAGATAGTGATATAGTCAATGAATTAGAGAAGAAATATATCAAGTTATACAAGGACAAAGAACTTGCTTATAATATTGGAGATGGTGGTGACGGTGGACACAATTTAGGAAAGCATTTGTCAGAAGAAACCAAAAGAAAAATTGGAGATAAAAATAGAATTAACATGACAGGTCGTAAAGCCACTATTGAAACCAAGAAAAAAATGTCTGAATCTCAAAAAGCACGTTTTAGTAAAATGTCTGATGAGGAACGTAGGGAGTATGGAAAACAAATCTCCCAATATTCTTCAGGATATAAATGGTCGGAAGAATCAAAAGAAAATTTCTCAAAAATTCAACAATCTAAACCTAACGGTGCAAAATATGATGTGGAAACAGTTAAAAAGATAAGACATTTGCACGAAGACAAGAATTTGACTTATACAGAAATTGCAAAATTATTAAATATGCACAGACATACTGTGTATTTAATCGCTACATATAGAAGATGGAAATACGCATAACCCATCACACTGTTATATATATGATGATCCAGTGCCAAACTAAAGCAGCAATGTTTTAGAAGGTCAAACGAGCAAGACATACAATCTCTACGAGATTATGAAGTCTGTATGATTAAGGTGAAACTCCCTGATCAGAAGTGCCTTGCCCTCATTATAAATGAGGTGATGATGTGCTCTACTCCCCTAATAAATATCGGGAAACCGAGGGTATTAAGGAAAACTAAAGGCATCGAATCAAAACCAATGCCAAACGAATGGTATAATTGGGTTTCAAATAAAATTTCAAACGGAACTACTTCTTCTGATAAGAAAAAGTATTGGATGAATAGAAAATTAGTTGCAGATAAGAAACCATATTTTATGCAATATATTTACCCCTCAGAGAAAGTAAAAATGTCAGAGTATTTAAAGCGTAATAATGAAAAATGTATTATGAAGTTTAGAATTTCCCTTGATGATCTTTTAAAAAAAGAAAATTTAACATTGGATGAAAAAAAGTTTTTATATTGTTATCATAAAAGAATGCCATTAGGTATGTCCTCTTGCACTATAAATAAAATATGTTGGGCTATCGAAGATAAGTTTTCAAACTTTAAGATCAATGACGATTGTGAATTTGATTATTCTATTATGAAATGCAATGTAAATTATTCAAAACAGTTGTTTAATAAAATCAAAAAAATATATGAATCTTACAAGAAAGAGCTTTCTAACTATATGCAGTTAGCAAAATCTGAAAGAATTAAATCAGAAGATAGACAATTACAAAAATACTTATTGAAAGAAGACTTTAAACGCCGCTGCTTAATCCAATGCCCAAACGAAGAATATTTATGTGATATTGTTTTAGATTTATGTTACTCCAAAAGTAAGTCTAGTAAACAATTCGCATGGGATATTTGTGGCGATATGATTATTTCAAATCTTCTTAAAAGAAATAATTATAAAATTATATACCCTACAAAGAATGAAGATGGTGATATAAATTTTGCAGGGGAAAGTTTTTCATTAGAGACAACAGATATCAAAATAGATATTACTATTGAAGATATGGAGGACAATGAATGGTAGTATTAAATGAGACTAAAGAAGCTGAGAGAATAATTTTAAAAGGGGAAGTTGGTAAAAAACCAACTTCTACCCTATTCCTATTATCTAGGTATTATAGACAGAAAGAAAATTTAAGCAAACAGGAAATTGTTCATAAATTGAATGATTTTATGTATGAAAATTACAAAAATTATAATCCTGCATTATGGGAAGATATTATAGAAAACGTTGTAAATAAATCTCGCAAATATCCACTAAGAGAAATAAATAGTATTGAAATATTTCAGTCTGAATTAGATATAATTTCAGAAATTAAATCTATAAAATACAAAAAACTTTTGTTTGTAATGTTATGTTTTGCAAAATTATACAATATGTTATCAGAAACAAATAATGGATGGGTTAATACAGATATAAAAGATATATATAAAATTGCAAGGGTCAATGTAAAGCATAAAAATGATAAGTTTTTATACTTAAATGATTTAGAGAGATTAGGTTTGATTTCATTTTCAAGTAAAAATGATAACTTAAATTTAAAAGTAAATTTTATAGGTGAACCTGACAATACAATCTTAAAAATAACTGACTTTCGTGAGCTAGGATATGAATATTTAAATTTTATAGGCGAAGGGAGATTCGAGAAATGTAAATCTTGTAAAAAATTGTTCAAAAAAAATAGTAATAATATGAACTATTGTAACGACTGTCAAAGAGAAATTACTAAAACAAAAACAAGAATTAGAGTGAAAAAATACAGAGAAAACAATATGTAACGATTCAGAAAACCTCGGAAACCATTGTAAACAGTGGGTTTCCGAGTGGTATGCCTGTTTTTCTTTATATGTAGAGTAATATAAGTATTTGCTTATGGATATAAAGAAAAAGAATATAAAAAGCAGATAGCTTAAATACATATATTTAACGGTTGCAGGTTCAACGCCGCCAAAAGTAGATAAAAGGAATCCGTGAGTAGTATGTTTTATATACGAAAGCAGATATTGCTTTTATAACCTCAGAATGAGGATTGAAATAGCCTTTTGTAAGTAGTGACAGAATATTATGACGGTATGTTAATGTAGGATGAAGATCCATCTATATTCATAGACAAATACTTATTTTTCATTTTGTATGAGTTCTTCATGCACTCCTTTCTTAACTGGTAGTGATACCGTAAATCTTATGGTATTGTTGCCAGTCTCTCTCACTAGGTCGGTGGTGTAATGGTAGCATGATAGTCTCCAAAACTAACGATGCAGGTTCAAATCCTGCCCGACCTGTTACTATCCCTTACGGGGAAATAAATATGGAAGAAGGTTTTTAAAATAATTAAAATTTCAAAAAACGATGCATTTTATATGCGAAAAAATGGATTTGAAGAATTTGTCAAAAAATCAAGGTCCAAACATCCGACTTATTATCTTGTAGAAGAACATGATGTATGTCGGTATGATAAGAAACTGCATAAACGAGTTGTGATCAAAGAAGGCGCATTATCGTTCTATCGCAGGCATCTAAAAAACATCACAGTAAAATAATTGCAAAATATCATCGGAGAGTACACTACTACTCTTCTATTTTTTAGTTTAAAGTGATTGGTCAGAAATCCCATTAGATTTAGCTCATGGGATGAATGGCAAAAATAGAATAACTATATATGAGTAATAATTGGAAATCGAAAAACAGACATAAATCCTTGCTGCAATACCATCTTATATTTGTTTGTAAATATAGAAAGAAATTATTAGCAAGCAAATCAACATCAGATGATATAAAACAGTTTTCTTATGATATATGTCAGAAACATAATGTGAAAATTCATAAAATGGAAACAGATAAAGATCATATCCATTATATGATTGAAACTGAACCAAATATAAATTTATCAAATTTAGTTAGGACTATAAAATCATACACAACTTATCATATATGGAAATTATATGGTAAATATTTGTCAAGACATTTTGGGAGAGAAAATATATTTTGGACAGATGGGTACTTCATTTGCAGCATTGGTAATGTAAGTGAGAAACAATTGAGAAAATACATAGAAAACCAAGGTTGATTTAGAGAATATATAACTGAAAGGAAGTGATTATAGATGTTAAAAGCGTATAAATACAGATTATATCCTAATAAAGAACAACAAGAATATTTTTCAAAATGTTTTGGATGTGTACGATTCATCTATAATCGTATGCTTTCAGATAAAATTGAGTATTATAAAGAAACAAAACAGAAACTTAATAATACACCTGCTCAGTATAAAAAAGAATTTCCTTGGTTAAAAGAAGTAGATTCTCTTGCTTTAGCAAATGCACAGATTAATTTACAAGCTGCATATAATAATTTCTTTAAAAGACCGGGAGTTGGGTTTCCTAAATTTAAGAATAAAAAGAATCATTACTACTCTTATACAACTAACAATCAAAGAGGAAATATTTATGTATCTGATAGACATATCAAACTTCCTAAGATTGGATTAGTCAAAGTGAAGAGACATAGAGATTTTGAAGGGATTATTAAATCTGTTACGGTTTCTAAAATCCCAAGTGGTAAATATTATGTTTCAGTTTTAGTGAATTGTAAAGAACAAGAAAAATTACCACAATCTAATAATGAAATTGGTATTGATCTTGGAATTAAAGAATTTGCTATTACTTCTGATGGTGAAATGATTGAAAATCCAAAGCACCTTAGAAAGTCTGAAAAAAGATTAAGAAAATTACAAAAGGATTTATCACGTTGTAAACAAGGAAGTAAGAATAGAGAAAAATGCAGAATTAAAGTTGCAAAACAGCATGAAAAGATTGCAAATCAAAGAAAAGATTTTTTACATAAGTTGTCTAAGAAAATTATTGACGAAAATCAAGTCATAGCTTTAGAAAGTCTTAAAGTAAAAAATATGATGAGTAATCATAAATTGGCAAAATCAATAGCTGATGTTTCTTGGAGTGAATTTGTAAGACAGTTAGAATATAAGGCTAATTGGTATGGAAGAAAAATCATTAAAATTGACACTTGGTTTCCATCCAGTCAGATATGTTCTAGCTGTGGTCACAAAGATGGAAAAAAAACATTATCAATCAGAGAATGGACTTGCCCTGTTTGTGGAACACATCATGAAAGAGATATAAATGCAGCAATAAATATTCTCAATGAAGGTTTGAGAATATATAACGAAAATAAAATCGTAGGAACTACGAGGATAGTCTAGGTAAACTTGTATCATTAGATATATTGATTAGAAAGCCAATCGAGCTTTAGCTCGTGGGCGGTTCATGGGAGAATTTGAATATGATTAAAATTACAAAAACAGAAGAAAAATTAACACCAGCAAAACAGAATATTAAATTAGATGGAATCTTTGTAAAAGATTTAAAATTTGTAGACGAAACAGGCGATATTACGCAACAGGTTCTTGATGCACTTCCGGAAGGAACAGAACAGGTTGGGTTTAAAATCACTGTGGAATTACCACTGGAATCTGAAGAAATGTAAGGCGGTGTGTTGTTATAGTACATAATTATAAAAAGTTTGACGGAGAAAGCGATGATGAACTTATCCTAAGAATTTGTAATGATAAAGAAAATATCGGAACTTGGAATGATGTAGCTACAGTGCTAAATTCTCTTCTCGGTCATAATTATACAGAATCAGCCTACAGAAAACGAGTTCAGTATTTTCAGCAAGTTCTTGATGCAAATCAATCTAAGTTTGCAAATAGTACTGCACAACTTCAAGAGTTAAAAGAAGAGCGTATTCTTTTAGAAAAGGAGCGTATTAAAACACGCGATGAGCGTAATGAATATCGTAAGTTGATTCGTGAAGAAGCTAGAAAAGAATCTTATAAAGAACAAATTCTAAGATCAATTTCTGAATATCACGGACAGCCACTGGATTACGACAAGAGAAAGCAGTTTAAAGGAATTTTGAAATCCAACAATGATTTAGTCGTTTCAGTAACAGATATTCATGGAGGAATTGAAATCGATAACTGGTTTAATAAATACAACACAAATGTTATGTATGATAGATTTAGACAATATCTGGATAAAATTTTTGAAGTATATTTACGACATGGATCAGAGAACATTCATGTAATTATAAGCGAGATGATTTCTGGGTTGATCCATAACTCTCTTCGTATTGAAAGCAATCAGAATCTGATTGAACAATTCTTATCCGTATCGGATTGTATTTCACAATTTTTAGCAGAACTTAGTTATAAATTTAATGAAGTTCACGTTTATGTTTGTCCCGGAAATCATTCCAGATTACATGCAAAAAAGGAAGAGTCTTTGAAAGGCGAAAATATGGACTGTCTTGCTATTCCATTTTTACAGGCTAAGTTACAGAACTTTAAGAACATTGAATTCCATGAAAATGAAATTGATGAATCTATAGTGATGTTTTCTGTTAGAGGTACAAAAATTTTTGGTGTCCACGGAGATAAAGATGATCCAAAAACAGTTGTACAAAAACTGTCCCTTATGACACAAATACGACCGGATATTGTATATATGAGCCATCGTCATGTAAATGCAATGTCTACTGTTTATAATGTGAAAATTTTACAATCAGGCTGCATTTCTGGCGTTGATAATTATTGCTTAGACAATAGATTACAAAACAGACCTGAGCAATTAATTTCAGTTATAACAGACGACGGATTAGATTGTGTATATGATGTTAAATTCACTTAGATGAATGAAAGAAAAATTATATTACTAGAAAAATTAGTTGATAAAAAGGAGATAATATTTATGAATAAATTAGAATTAATTAAAGAAGTTTCAGGAAGAACAGCACTCACACAGGCTGCAACAAAAGATGTCGTTGAGGCTGTTTTAGATGTAATTACAGAAGAATTAATTAAAGGAGAAAAGGTAGCGATTGCAGGTTTCGGAACTTTTGAAGTAAGAGAAAGAGCTGAAAGAATGGGTAGAAACCCACAGTCTGGAGAAACAATGTTGATCGGAGCTTCTAAAAATGTAAAATTCAAGGCAGGTAAAGCATTAAAAGATAAAGTAAATGTATAAGATAGGTGGTGATTCTATTGAATACAAATAAAATTAGAAATAAAACATATGATTCCATTTTGGAATTATGTGAAGATGTTGTTGATACATACGAATCCTTAAATAGATTCCCATCTGATGAAGATACATCGGATATTAGTTTTATCGCAAAGTATGATGAGGCAAAAGAAATTATTTCATATCTTTGTAAATTAGAATATGACATTGCTTTTTGTCAACTCGCAGATCCAGAATATGATGGATATATTGACGAATATATTATTACTATTTATGATGGGGAAATTTGGTGTGAACCATTAAAACGAGAAGACGAATATATTTATTGTGAATCACATTTTTCATACATTTTAGATAATTGCAACTCTAAAGTATTAGAAAAATGTGAAGCAAATTATATTTGTGAAGTTCACATTAATGATGAAGAATTCGATGATTTTTGTGATGACGGATGTATTTTCTGTAAAGGTTACGAAGAAGACAATGATATGCATGGTTTTACAGCTTCGCGTAACGATGATAACGGATTCACAACATTATCATTCTATTCAACAGAAAAACTTGATTCTGATGAAATGAGAGATTTATTGGAAATTTTTGGTTTATAATTTAATACTCATATACTTTTGGGATCCGTAGGTGTCACAGCTTATGGATCTATTTTTGTGTTCTCAATTAGGAGAATAAGAAATTAAGACATCAGCGAAAGGAATGTGTCAGGTAAGTTCCGATCGCGCTGCCGGTAATTGGTCAGATGGATAATCTGATAAAGAGTTAAAGTAGGACGGTTAATACGCTCCTATCTCTACCTTCAATTAAAAATATTGGAGGAATTTTATATGGAAGAATTAAAAATTTTTGAAAACGAAGAGTTTGGACAAGTAAGAACAATTGTAATTAATAACGAGCCGTGGTTTGTTGGGAAAGACGTGGCAGAGGCGTTAGGGTATGCAAATTCTAAAAATGCAGTCCCTAAACATGTATTAGACGAAGATAAGCTGGGTACCCAAATCGAGTACGCAGGTCAGAGAAGGACAGTAACGGTAATTAATGAATCTGGTCTTTATGCTCTTATCTTTGGAAGCAAATTAGAATCAGCAAAAAGATTTAAGCATTGGGTTACTTCAGAAGTATTACCTTCTATTAGGAAAACAGGTAATTATATCAGTAATGAAGATCAACTACGATTAGGATTATTTGACAAAGATCCACTTGTTGTTGTTCAATCTCATCAAAAATTAGTTGCTATTGAGGTAGATAGAGCTACAGCACCACTCATTGCAGAGAACACAGTAATGAAACCAAAAGCGGATTACCATGACGAAGTATTGAATAAAGATGATCTTATTAATACTACTGTTATCGCAAAAGATTTGGGATTACGCAGTGCAGCAAAATTAAACAACATAATGCATTCAAATAATATTATCTATAAAAATAGCTCTGGAACATGGTGTCCTTATGCAGACTATGAATGGCTTATTACTGAAAACTATGCAGATTACAAAAGCTATAATGTTGAAAATTCTAACCTGTGTTTGAAGTGGACAGAAAAAGGAAGAAAATGGATTATTGAAAATTATGGTGCATGGATCTGTAACTCAAAAATTTAGTTAAATACATATGGTTTGTCAGTCTGACAAGTAAAGAGAATTGTGAACAGATTGTTTATCTCTACCAAAGACAAATGAAAATCCAATGCAGTTTAGCTGTATTCTTCAATGAGAAATTGGATCTCAAGGAGAGATACGGCGGAAGTCATGAGCCGCCGGACAAGTGTAACCTCATTCGCATTTCTCTCCTATTTCTATGGAGTGAGGAGAAATGAGGGAGGGAAAAGATGGGATTGATATTGCCACAACAAATAGAAATAAAATGGCATCCTAATACAAAACGACATTATATTGACTTGGGATATGAATTCACTAGAAATGGTGATTTTTTTTGTGTTAATGTGCAAGATTTAACAAAAGGCAGTACATATAAAATAAAAATACAATGCGACTATTGCGGAAAAACTAAGGAAATTCCATGGAAAAAATTTTTAAAATTAAGCGGAAATACATACTGTTGTCAAGAGTGTTTAAAGCATAAGAAAATTGAAAAAGATGATAACGGTAATTTATATTACGTTGAAATTCCATATCGTAATAGGTCGTGGCTGTATAATGAATATGTTATAAAAAACAGATTTGCAGAAGATATAGCGAAAGAATGTAATATTAATGTTAGAACATTAAGAGAATGGATTTCTATGTTGGAAATAGAAAAACAAAGTGCTAAAACAAAACATATTACAAAAGAAATATTAACAAATCTTTATACTGTGCAACATAAATCCGCAGTTGAAATAGGTAAAATGTATGGCGTTTCTGATGGTACAGTTCTGAATTTAATGAAAAAATACAATATACCATCATTTTCAAATTCAGAGGCTTATAAAATTTATTTATATGAAAAAGGTGGATTGGAAAAGGCTCGAAAATCACAATCTACAATGGAAAATAGAATTAAATCATCATGTAGGCAACGTGGAATAAATATAGAAGATTTTGAAGGATTTTCAACTACAGAACAACACATGGCACGAAATAATACATATTACAAAGAATGGAAAAGAAAAATTTTTGAAAGAGATAATTATACTTGCCAATGTTGCGGAATACGCGGTGGAAATTTAAATGCACATCACCTATATAACTTCTCAGAATATAAAGATTTACGATATGATATAAACAATGGTATAACATTATGTGAAAAATGTCATCTTATTAACTACCCAGGAAGTTTTCATGCAATATATGGTGAACGTAATAATACACCGGAACAGATTTATGAGTTTATAAATAACAATAAAGAAAAAATATCATAAAAGGAAGTGAGAAATAGTTGGCAGAACGAAGTAAGAGAATTTGTTTATATAATGAAGAAACAATTAAAAATATAAATCAAGAAACATTAAAATTATTTCAAAAATATCAAATCGACATGTCTATTAGAGATCTATCTGAAAATACAGTAAAGCAATATAATGCTGATTTAATGCAATGGTTTATTTACATGCATGATAACCAGTTTAATTTATCAGTCCTAGATGCTACAGAAGAAGATCTTGAAGAATATTATTATTTCAGAAAACAGCAAGGTAATAATGTAAACCGTCAGAAACGTATCATGTCTTCTATTTCAGCTTTTTATAAATTCTTGCGTAAAAAACGTCTTATAAAAGAATCCCCAGTTGAATTTATCGACAGACCTAAACAGGGGCAAGCAATTATTAAACAAACATTTTTAACATTAGATCAAGTAAATATGTTAAGAGAAAAACTGACAGAGTATGGTGACATGCAATTGCAAACTTTCATATTTTTTGGTTTATCTACAATGGCTCGTGTTAATGCAATATCTCATTTAAGATGGGAACAAGTTGATTTGGAAGAGCGCATGTGTAATGATGTTATTGAAAAAGAAGGGAAAATAGTAGATTTATATTTTTCAGAAGAAGTAAAAGATTTATTAATAAAGTTAAAAACTTGTAGAGAAAATAATAAAATTGATGATTATGGCTGGGTATTTATTACACCGTATGTTACAAAAGATAGATGTATTACAAATGGTACATTAAACGAATGGTGTAAAAAAGCAGGATTGATGATTGGAGTACCAACATTGCATGACCATGATCTTCGTCATAGTGGAAGTAATATTTTGAAAGATTTAGGTATGGAAATTCAGGATATAGCAGAATTATTACATCACGAATCGACCGAAACCACTGTAAAACATTACTTGACCGTGAACAAGAAAAAAGTCAAAGAAAATAAAGATAAATTTGTATTCTAACATTACCATTATTTACCAGCACACTACTCTTCCATTCTATGTTATACTATCTCTGAGAATCACAACACCGGAGGTATACATAGCTATGGAAAGACTAGTTAAAACAGGATATGTAAAAATGATTGCAATCGATGTTAGCGATTTGGAATCAAAAATTGTAGATGAAAGGAATACTAATTTTCTGTGTGATATAGAAAAATTTCAAGAAAAGTATTCTAAAACACTTACAATAAAATGTGTGTATATACATATGGATGATAACTATGATATTACTTTTTTTGATTATAAAAAGGTAATTCCACATATTCATCCATTTGACTATATGAGGGATATCGTGAAAAAACATGATGGAAAATTAATTCAAGGAAGTGATTATTTGCGGATCACACATGAAGATGATTATGTGGAATTGACAGAAATCGATTTAAGAGATTAATGGAGGGCAATACTGCTCTCCTATTTTATTATTCAAGGCTCCTTGGTCAAGCGGTTAAGACATCGCCCTTTCAAGGTGATAATATGGGTTCGATTCCCGTAGGAGTTATTTGTAAATTCCGGATTTCTAAAAATCTAAAAGAAATGCTGAATTCATATTAAAAGAAAGTGAGGGAGAATAATGGTAACATTACAGAAGGCAAGTGGACTAATAAATCGTAATATATTAGAAATTATAGGATTATCAACCGATGTTAAACCTATTGATTATATTAATTCTACATATATTACAAACGGAAGCAAATTTGAAGAAATTGACACGGGCATTGTATATAAATATGACGCAGGTAACAAGAAATGGGTTAAAAAAGAGATATCTGACGAATCGGGGGAACATATTACATTAGATTATTTGTCAGCAATAAACAAACCACAAATTAACGGCATTGAATTGAACGGGAATAAAACTTTGGATGACCTCGGTATTCAGAAAAAAGGGGCTTATATTGTAAAAGAAACTGATCCAACTGTACCGGCATGGGCAAAAGCAGAGACTAAGCCTACTTATACGGCTGCGGAAGTGGGTGCATTGCCAGACACAATTAATGTTATGCGCAACCCTAAAAAAGTAATTTTTACAGGAGCTGTTGTTGGTGAATACGATGGTTCTGTTGAGAAGACATTTAATATTCCTACATATACTCTTCCACAAGCTAAGGAATCTACGTTGGGTGGAATTAAGGCAAAAGCAAAGACGAATGAAACCGTAGAAGTTGCAATTGATGCCGCAACAGGTAAATTATTTGTTCCAACTTATCCAACTCAAGCAAGAGTTGAAATTGACAAAACTCTTACGGCTGAAGGAAAAGCAGCAGATGCAAAATCTGTTGGAGATGCGCTGAAATCAAAAGTTGGGGCAGACTCTCTCACTCCTTACCTAAAGGTAGCTGATGCAGAGAAAAAATATGCAATGAAGACTGAATTACCTAAAAAGGGTGTCGCTGTTGCAAATGCTGGAGACACAGATGTAAAGGATAAACTTAATGCTTTATTGGAAAGCCTTAGAACAGCTGGCGTCATTGCTCAGTAATATAAATTTCAAAACACTTATTCTTTAGGACGGCATTGCTGTCCTATTATTATGCTCAGATAGTTCAATGGCAAAACGTCTGACTTGTAATCAGTTGTTCCCAGTTCAAATCTGGGTCTGAGCTTTAGAGTCGCTAAAAATCCCATAAGCTTTGGACAATTAGTAGTTTATGAGACATAAAGAAATTGAAAGGAAGTGATAAATTTTGGCAGAAGAAAAGTCAACAAGAACTTTAACAGTAACAAATCCGAAAGATGCTACTTCTGTTAAAAAAATACGATATTCCAAAACAGACGAACCTAATTTCTATAAATGCACAGTCTGTGGAACACCGTATAAAAATTTAGATGGAAATTTTCCTGCTTCTCAAAGTGAATTGTATTCTGGATGGGATTATCATATTTCAACGTGCAGAAAATGTTTGGACAGATTGTTTGAACATTACACCGAAGCATATGGTGGAGACGAAGATATGGCGATAAAAATAATTTGCCAAAAATATGATATCTATTATGATGTAAGTTTATTGAATACTAGCAGAAAAATCACAAAGACAAGATCAAGAATACATAATTACATTTCGAAATCAAATTTGCGACAGTATTCTGGAAAAACATATGACACTACATTGGACGAGGAGAGAAAAGGTAATGTCATTGAAAACTTTCATGATACAAAAGAAAATAAATCAAAAACAAGAATCAAAACTATTAAATTTTGGGGAGCTGGCTTTACAGACGATGATTATGATTATTTGCAAGAACAATATGATGATTGGACAAGTCGTCATGAATGTAAAACCAAAACGCAAGAAGAAGTATTTAAAAGAATATGTTTCAAACAATTAGAGATATTAAAAACAACACGTGCAGGAAAAGATACGAAAGAACTTGATAGAACTTTTCAAAATTATCTTGATACAGCAAATCTAAAACCATGTCAAAATACAAACGCGTTGTCAGATGCTCAGACTCTTGGGACACTAATCCAAAAATGGGAAAATGAAAAGCCTCTTCCAGATATTGATCCCGAATTGCAAGATGTAGATAGAATCGGATTGTATATAGATGTGTTTTTTAAAGGTCATCTAGCAAAAATGATGGGGTTAAAAAACGGACTATCTAATTTATATAATAAATTTATGAAAAAATACACCGTTGAAAAACCAGAATATAAAGACGATGAAAATAACGAAGCTCTTTTTGATGCTATTTTCGGGAATGATGAAAAAATCGAGGATTTTTAGATGGCAACCTCAAAGAAAATGACAGAACAAGAAGTCGCAAATGAAAAAGCAGGAAGACTGATGAACGGTGTAGCTTACTGGGCTGCTTTTTACAGAAAAAATCCACAACGTTTTTGTAAAGATTATTTAAATATAACTCTCAAATTATTTCAAAAGATATTATTATATGCAATGATGTGTAACAATTACTTTATGTATATTGCCTCTCGTGGGCAGGGCAAAACCTGGCTGACTGCATTATTTTGTGTTGTTCGTTGCATATTATTTCCCGGAAGCAAAATATGTATCGCCTCTTCAACAAGACCACAGGCGAATCAAGTTCTTTTAAAAATAACCGATGATTTCTGTAAAAATTATGGATGGGGATCAGATAATTTAAACAATGAAATACAATACAAATCAGTTGGTGCAAATAATGCAGTAATTGAGTTTAAAAACGGTTCATGGATAAGAGTTGTAACTGCTTCTGACAGTGGGCGAGGTGCTCGTGCAAATATTTTAATTGTTGACGAATTTCGAATGGTTGACTTAAATGTTATCAATACCGTTCTTAGAAAATTCTTAACAGCTCCGCGTACTCCAGGATATTTGAATATAAAAAAATATTCTCATTTAACCGAGCGTAATAAAGAAATATTTATGTCTAGTGCATGGTATAAATCCCATTGGTCGTTTGAAAAGGCAAAAGCATATGTTGTAAATTTTTTAGATAATAATAAAAAATACTTTATTTGTGGTTTACCATATCAAATAGCAATCAAAGAAAATTTATTATCAAAAGAACAAGTTGAAGATGAATTTTCTGAGCAAGACTTTGATCAAACATCTTTCGATATGGAAATGGGTTGTTTATGGTTTGGTGATACAGACGGTTCGTTTTTTACATTTGATGATTTGGCTAAGTGTAGAAAAATAAAAACACCAATGGAGACTCATTTTTTCAAAAATAAAAAAATACCGGACTTAGCACTTAACGAAAAAAGAATTATGTCTGTAGATATTGCATTAATGGGTTCTAGTAAATCAAAGAATAATGATGCAAGTTCTATTTTAATTAACAGTGCTCTTCCAACAGAAAGCAATGAATATATTTCAAATATTGTATTTTTAGAAAATCATGAAGGGCTTACAACTGATGAATTAGGAATTATTGTTATGCGATTGTTTTATAGGTATAAATGCACAGATTTAGTAATCGATACAAATGGTGCAGGTCTAGGTGTATACGATTTTCTTATAAAGAATCAGTTAGATCAGGAAACAGGTGATATGTATAAAGCTCTTACTTGTTGTAATGATAAAGATATGGCAGAAAGATGTAAAATCGAATCGGCAAATCCATGTATATGGTCAATAAAAGCTACTGCTGCTTTTAATAATGAGATGTGTGTTATGCTCCGTGCAGGAATACAAAATGGAAAGATTAATCTTCTCGTATCAGAATTTGAAGCAGAAGAAATATTAAGAGATAAGATAAAGCAATATTCAAAGATGCAGTCTTTTGAACAACTAAAATATAAAACACCATATATTCAGACAACATTGTTGATATATGAACTTATAAATTTGCAGCATAAAATAGAAGGAACAAACATTAAAATAAAGGAAAAATCTGGGATGAGAAAAGATAGATACAGTTCTTTGGGATATAATTATCATATATTAAGAACACTAGAAAAAAATCTTAATGCTGATTCCTCTTCTTCTGATTTTTCGAATTTTTCCCCATGTATTTCTTCTATATCATTTTAGAAAGGACGGTGAATAATGTCAGATAATATTAACGTTTCACAAGTTGATGACATTAAAAACTATAAAATATCTTTTGCATCAGATATTAAAGACAATAACAATTCTGGCGATGAAACCGTCATTGTATCAGGATTTGATGTTCAGTTATCAGAACAAGAGACAAATTGGATGCGTAATGCATTACAGAGATTTGATAAAGGTGGGAGTCAATATTCTGTTGTACTAAATGAAGAATCATCATCTGGAACAGTAAAAAGCACAACATTAGACGATATTGACGATTTAGCTTTTAATGCACAGAGTGATATTTCAAAAATACAAAAAATAAACGCATTGGTGCGTCAAGCTTCTAATGAAGACGATATAATTGGAAAAGTTCATGAAACTGTTGAATCAAATCTGAATTCTAATGTGAGAATATCTTTTGACACTCTTCCAACAGATTATGACGAAGAAATAAAGCTTAAAGCTGAGGCAGAAATTGAACGCTTCCACAAAGAGATAAATGTAAATGATACTGTAACGACTGCAATTACCACAACATATGATGAGGGCAATTGTATACAATACTTAAGATCTAAAAGATCTAAAGGAATTTATCATCATGTTGTTGACAGATATCCATTGGGGGTTGCTATAATAAGTGATTATTCTATGAATACAATTCCTTATGTGCTGATAGACACATCTGAACTCACAAACAGATTGCAAAAAACAATGTTAAAAAGTAAAAAAAATAAACCTCTGTTTTTTAAAAATACAGCAGAGGAAGTTAAAAATAATTATCCGAAAGAAGTTATGAAAGCTTACGCATCGAAGGAGAAATATGCCATTCTTGATGTTCAAAGGACGGGGGTAAATCGATTCGGTAATATGAACCGTAAATATGGGATTTCACCTGTCTTTAAAGCGTTAAAACCTAAAATCATGCTTGATACATTTGATAAAACAGATAATGTTAATGCCAAAGCAAAGGCGAAAAAAATAATTGCTCAATATCTAAAAAAGGAAGTTTTAGGACAGCGCGGTGAAAAAAAAGGGTTTGAAGATATGGCATACGCACATGACTGTCTTGTTCAGGCTTTTAAAAATAAAACTGTACTCTATACACCACCAGGAAGTGTTGAAAAGATTGAATATGTAGAACCAAAAGTAGAAATGACAAATACAGAGACAATCACACAATATAGGTCTAGGGTTACATCTGCATTGGGAATATCATTTTTGAATACTGACGGAAAGCAAACTGTAAGTACAGCAAACATTTCTATCAAACAACTCATGAAGATAATTAACAAAATTGCAGAAAGGCAAGAAAAGATTCTGCAACGTTGGTATGAGATTGTCTTATCTGAAGCCGGCATACCAATAGAGTATTGCCCTACTCCACATATTTTAGACTCGGAAATGTTAGAGTTTGAAATCAAAAAAGATCTCGTAGAATTCCTATTCTCAAAACTCAATTGTTCATATCAAACAGCGTATGAATTCCTTGGCATGGATTTTGATAATGAGGTTGTTCGTAGAAAATCTGAAAAAGAAAATGGTTATGATTCAATATTGACCCCTCACCCAACTTCTTACAATACATCGGGTTCAGATGAAATCGGTGCTGGACGACCAATTGGCGGGACTAACGGGAATAATACTGTGAATGAACAAAAACAGGAGTATGATATAAACTATCGAGAATCTAAATAGTCGAATCTGACTTATATTTAAACATATAAAGGTGATAAAAATGATTAATAAAACAGAAATATTTTCTAGCTCACCTATTTCTATTGCAAGTCATGACAATTATAAAGAAGCAATTTTTTTAATTAGTATCTTAGACCAACCAGACAGAATGAATCGTATTATACCTGTCGAATCTGGCGAAAAATATCACAAAACTATAATCGGATATCCGCTTGTTGCAAAACTAAAAAAGGCAACTTCTGATTTTGGCGGTCATGAAATGAAAATTACAAAAACAAAAAAAGGCAAAAAATTTTCTTTTGATACATTTCCTATTGGAAGCATTATAGATTCGTGGATTGAAGATCGCGAAGTTGATGGATATGACGGGGAACAAAAGTGTATCTTGGCAAAAACAAAATTATGGACAAGTAGATTTCCTGAGTATTTTAAAGTATTTGATAAATTATGGAACGATGGCGAACTATCTTCTTCCTGGGAGATGACAGTAACCGACTCCGAGGAGGATGGAGACTGTACAATTCTGAAAGTGTTCGAATTTATTGGAAATGCATGTTTGGGTAGATTTAAAACCCCATGCGTCCCTGGAGCTGGTGTCATAGAATATGCTGAACTAGAAAAAGATATTGATACTGAATTAGCTGAGGCTTTAGCAAGAGATTTGGTTAATTTAGATATAGAAGAAAATGATGTAAAGGAGGATATATACTTGGCAGAAAATACAAAAAAGAAAACAGAAAGCGAAGAAACAGAGAATACAAAAACTTCTGTTGAAGAGACGGATGATAAGGAAAATAAGACAGAAGAAAACGCATCTTGTAGATCAAATTCTAAAAAAAAAGAGACAAAAGTAGCAGAAGAAACAAAACCAATGTCAGATGAAAGCAAAGAAGAAACGGTAATTGCATCTCTAACTCAATGGGATCTTGAATGTAAAATCCGAAAAGCTTGTGACGATAAAATTGGGAAAAGAATTTATGGATATGTTGCATTTTGGTTCCCAGAAGATAGAACTGTTTGGTATAAAACTGATGACTCTGAAAGTCAGCTTGATTACAAACTTTTTACATATGAAATTTCCGGAGATGAGGTTATTATTTCTGAACCAACGGATGTCAAACTTACAGTTGCAGTAAAAGACGTGAATATGCAAATTGCAAGTAAAGACGAAGAGATTGGAAACTTAAAGGCTGAATTAGACATCAAAAACGATGCAGTAATCAGTGCAGGAAAGACAATCAATACTCTAAAAACGAAGATTGCAGAATTGGAACCTTTTAAAGATAAAGTGGAAAAGGCAGAAAAGGAAAAAATTGAGGCTGAAATTGCAGAAGAAAAAGGCGCGCTTAGATGCAAGATGTTAAAAGGTAATTTGTTTACAGAATCTGAAATCGCTGAAACAGAAATTGCTGAACTAATTGAGTCAAGAAATGTTTCAGAAATTAATAATTTAATTGCTGAAAGATATATTGAACGCATTGATAACGCTGCCACAGAAGTAGCAGAATTTGAAAAAAACACAAATGAAGAATTTATCGCAACAGCTAGTCTGGAAGCCGATGATATTGCAGATGACTCTGTTTCATTTATGAGTAAATTTTTAAATAGTAGAAAACACAATTAAGGAGGATTACCTACATGTTAAGAGATATTCGTAGAAATGGCGCACAGCCAAAAGACACAATGCACAAAGCAAAGGTTGCGATGGTAACTGGTATGGGTGTTGTAAAAGAAGATACAAAAAATACGAAAGAGGTCAAATTGCCGACAGCTGAGACGACAACAAACATTTGTCTTGTAACAAAAGAAAGAATTCCTACAGGAGTCAATGCAGCAAGACAAGAAATGTCTGATTACGATGATGATTTTACATCCGTGAAAATTGGAGAGTTTGTTGGTCTTGAAATCTATACAGATGGAGAAAAATTTGGAACAGATCAGTTTAAGATCGCTGATTTTGGAGACGAAGTAGCTCCGGGATTTGCGCTATCTGTTGGAACAGATGGAAAATGGCAAAAGGCAACAAAAGGAAGTTCAAGATTTGTATTTGCAGGGACAATGAATGATAACGGTCATAAGCTCGTACTCGTAGAAGTTGTTGCTGATGCAGTATCTGTTGCGTAAATAAAATAAGGAGGACTTGATAAGATGGCTATTAGAACAGAAATCGCAGAACTCATGGATAAAGATGGTGTTCTGTTTGAAGTTGCTGAAAAGGTAAATTATAAAAGAGAACTCAACTCTGAAGAAAAAGAAATCGCTGAAATTTCCGATGCTTGGGCAAGAGAAATTGGGAAAACTGGGAAGGATCCTAATTGTGAAATTGCAGAATTTGTAACAAGAACTGTGCAGGAAGAAGTATATAATGCCCCAGACGAACTTCTTGATCAGATTTTTGAAAGAGGTTCTGTTGGAGAATTTGATGATTTAGAAGGAGTAAAGGATCCGAAAAATACACTTGTTGCTCATGAGGCTGCAAAAGGTGGTAATGTTGATCGTTCTTACATCGATATTGAAACCGTAAAACCTACATGGAAAAATAGACAGATTGAGACTGATATCTCATATGTAGATTTAAGAAAAAATGGGTTTAAATCTATTGCTACATTAACTACGTTTATGAAAGAGGCTTGTCAGAATGCGTTATTTTATGATGCACTTTCTATGGCAGATAATGCGGTTACAGGTGGAGAGGCTCTTATTGAAGTTCAAGGAGCAACACCTACTCTTGAAGCTATGGATAAATTATCTCTCTATCTGAATGACAGAGGCGATGACAATGTTATTATTACTCTGAATAAATATGCTCAGGCAATCAGACGTATGCCTAATTTTGCTCAGTATTTATCCGGGGCTATGAAAGATGATTTTAACAGATATGGCTTGGTAAAAACATATGATGGAATTGGTATTGCAGGTATTTCAGGTGCAAAGAAAACTGGAACTGGACAACTCCTTTTACCGGACAAACGTATTTATGGTATTTCAGATAAGATCGGAACACTTGATATGAAAGGCGAAATTCATGTATATCAGGATATGAACAATCAGGGTGAAAAAGTTCATCTGATGTTAAAAGATTTTACATATGGATTTATGCTTACACATATCGAAAACTTTGCTAAGGTTACTTTGAAATAAGGTAGTCTTTTTTATTGTTTAAATTTCTATCGAAGGATCTCCTTCGATAGAAATTATGAAGAGGAGGAGATTTTATTAACAGTAAATTTGGAGTTACAAAACATTTACAGGTTTTAAATTATAATGAACATTCTGTGTGTCTCACAATCGCACCGGGAAAGACATGTGTTGTAGAAGCTGCTATTGATGGCAATCCTACTACCCTGCCACTTACATGGGATGAAATTGTATATGCGAATAATAGTAACGTGTTTAAAAGCGGTTCTCTTGAATTTCAAAGTAATATCGAAAATGACATATATAACGAACTTGGGATTGTAAAAGAAAATGTTTTGAAATACAAAGAAATAAAAGAAATTTTACTTCATCCTGATAAAAATGGACTGCAAAAAATTTTAAAAATAAAAACTCTGTCAGACTTTGATAGAGTTCGCGAAATTTTTCAAAAACTAAAATTTGAAGGCTATTCAATTACTCTTGATGTAAACAATCTTGTAAAGAAAAGAACCGAAGAATTGTTTTTAGGTAAATCAACCTCTTCCATTCTTGTTGATGATACGCAAAATGAATCTTCAGATTCCAAAAAAGTTCAAGAGTTAGAAAAACAACTTGAGGAAATGAAGGCAATGATGGAAACATTATTAAAATCAAATAATGAAATTGAAAATCTTCCTATTACAGAAGATATGAAGAATACTCAAGTTAAAAAAGCGGGTAGACCTAAAAAGATTGATTAGGAGGTAATTTGGCATGAAGTCAAATTCTTATACTCCATTTAGTGAAATTTGTGATCGATTCTATGATCGATTAGAAAAGGATGATAAATTTTTTAATTATTATAACGTAGATGAATTAGAAGCAGTTCAAATTGCACATGAAAGGTCTAAAAGATATCTTATTGAATCATTGGATGATTTAACATCTCTTGGGAATATGCAAGTAGATTTTTCTGATTATGAGACAGAAATTGAACGTATAAACTTCGAACTTCTACCGAAAGAAATTAAAATTATTGTTGATATGATGTTTATTAAATACATGGAAAGAGATTTAGCATTGTTGCACGCTATGGAAATAAATTTCACACCATCTGATTTGACTGTGTTTTCTCCTGCAAATGAAAGAACAAGTTATCGAAATTTTATTGAAACACTAAAATTAAATTTGCAAGATGAATTGGCTAATTATCAAGATAGGGATAGAAAAACAGGCAAGTTAAAAGCGGTACTTGATTATTCTTTATATGACGAGTGAGGTGGTAAAAATGAATTTGAATTACTACAGAAAAATTCAGAATAGTTATCGTGTGTCATCAAAGAAAGAACAGCAGCTTAATATAATTAACAAGGAATCTGAGAAGCATTGGAATAATATTGATTGTGAAGATGTTGTTATAAATGGTGAAAATAGAAAGCTAATGGTAGTAAAAGACACTGATAACAATGCCTCAAAAAAGAAAATAAAATCAATACATAGTGAACCATTTAATCTTGGAGATTATGTTTATTGGAACAATCAAGTATGGATTGTTACAGTATTAGATCCTAATGAAAAGGCGTGGCATTCTGGATATATGTATTTATGTACACTATTGCTAAATACAATAGACAAAAATGGAAGACTTGTTCAAAAATGGTGCTATTCAGAAGACTTTACTAAGTATTCTTCTGGTGAAACAGGAAATATAAGTATTAAAGTCGGAGATTTTCAATATGGACTGACATTACCTGTTGATAGAGATACAAAATTTTGGAAACGCGATAAAAGGTTTTGTATTGATTTTGATGATGTAGTTGAACCTGATACTTATCGACTCACAAACAGAAAATTGTTCTTATCAGATAATTCATATTTTGACAGAGGCGGTATTATCCAGTTTACATTTTCGCTCTCCTCATTCAATAAGGAAACGGATGCACTTGTTGATTTCAACGGTAAGAAATACTGGATCGCAGATTATATTAAATCAGATATTTCTCAAGAAAAAAACAGCTCGTGTAAAATTTCTTACTCGGGGAAGAATCAGATTGGTGTTGGCGATATTGAGAAAAAATTTTTAGGTTCTTTTTATTCAGAAAATGGAGAACCGGAGAATAGAATTGGCAAATGGTATTTGAGCGATAATGTAAAAGAAAAAATACATTTGAAAACGAATGGCAATGAATCATTTATATGGATAGATACAGAATGTTTTGATCTAATTGGTGAGAAATTTAATTTAACTTTCGGTGACGATGAGATTACAACAAATATAGAAATAGAAATAGTCTATATATAGCGAGGTGTTATTTTGTGGGATAAAAACATTAAAGATCTCGGAACGATTTTATCAAAAGTGATTTCAGCATTTAAGCATTCCGAAGAAATAAGAGATGTATTGTTTGGCAGCCAAGTTGATGAAAGTGACTTTGATCTACAAAGAGCATATGAGGATTGTATATGGGATTGTCTTTATGTAAAAGGAATTCAAACAGAGGCAAAGACATATATTTGCGCTGATACTGTAGCATTTAGTATAGGTTCTAATATAAAAACAATAAAACTTGTAATCCAAGTGTTTTGTGAAAAATCATTACTTAAGTATTCTAAAAAAGGATATGTTGGAAACAGACCTACTATACTTGCAGAAATAATTGAAGAGATACTAATTAGTGATGAAAATTTTTCAAGGAATTTTGGCATAGGTAAATTAGAATTAAATAGCGTTGATATTTTTACAAATGGCGAAAATCATTACGGGAAAACGATGGAATTTATAATTAAGAATTTTAGATAAGGATATTTCTTATGAAGTTAGATTATTTTGATTTAATCTCTCCTCTCCCACTTGAATTATATAAAATAGGTCATATCAAATCTCCAAAACTAAAAGAAATTGCGGAGATATCATATTTTACATATGCACAATATGTATCATTTCTGAAAATGAAACCCATTGATTATTATGACAATTTAAATGAAAACAGTACTGATGAAATTAAAGAAATGATAGCTACTACGAAATATGATTTGCTTCTTTTGGATCCAAATTTTCGTGATATTATTTGTGCTGCTTTGAATTTTTTCTTTGAGGAAAATTTTAAATGGTACGAAGAATATGAAGCATTCATTTCAATGTCTACTTTACAGGTAGAACCTGGGAAAGAACCCGAATATTTCGTAACAGGAATGATTAGTAAAGATAATTATTCAGAAATCGTAGACATCATTTTGCAGCGTGTACACATAACAAAAGATGAAAATGAAGTTAATGATTTAAGCAAGGTAAAAAACAAACGCGGACTGAGGAACTATTTAAAAATCCATAAAGGTCGAAAAAAATTCAATAAGAAGACTGGCGGAAATTCTTCATTAACACTCCCTAACATTATTTCATCCGTTGCTTCTAAAAGTAACAATTTAAATTGGGATACTATATGGAATATTACAGTCTTTCAATTATTTGATACTTTTGAACGGCTGCAAATTATAGATCAATATGATGTATTTTCTACACAAGTGGCTGTGTGGGGAGATAAAGAAAAGAAATTCAAGTTTGGTACTTGGAGTTCAAATATATATGAAAAAGATTAAAACACTGAACAGTCAGTGTTTTTTTTATTACAAAGAAAAAGGAGGTCATTGATAATGGCTAATAATTTTGGAAAACAGATGGCTAACCGCGAGGTATGCGATTTAGTCTTTGTAGATTACAAAACAAAAAAACCTTTCCTTTTCTGTGATTATGCTAATACATCAAGTCAGGAATTGACTGGAGAAAACGCATTTGCTTATGGAGGTAAAGGTCATCCAAAGAAAATTACTTTCTCTGGAGAAAGAGCTGGTACGCTTACAATTGAGACACAGATTCAGACACCTAAACTTTGGGAACTGATGACAGGTGGTAAGAGTTCTAAAACAGCAAACGTAATGCAGAGAGAAAAGTGCAAGATCGGAGCTTCTAACAAGGTAACAATTAGCAATAAAAAAGCGGTTCTCAAAAAGGAAGATGTTTGGGTATATGCTAATGATGCAAATTTAGAGACTGAAATGAAGGTAACAGCCGTATCTGCACAGGAGATTACATTGGAGTCTGGCGAAGAAGGTGCAGAGGTTATGGTATTCTACCTTACAGAAAGAACCGATGTATACAATATCAATATCAAATCTACTGACTTCCCTAAAGCGTTTACTGTTTATGGAGATACATATATGAAAACAACAGATGAAGACGTTCTTCCATATCTGTTTAAGGCGTATAAAGTAGTTCCACAGGCAAATATGTCTTTATCTTTTGCAAACAGCGGAGATCCAGGTACTGTTACTCTTACTTGTGACATGATGGTTGACGATGATGGAAACATGCTTGATCTTACTCTGTTACCAGACGAGGACGAACAGGGGGAATAGCACCCCCTGAAGACCTAGCCTTGGTAGGCAGGGGGAAAATTGGAAAGGCAAAAATCGGAAAATCAGAATAAGGGGTGAGTAAAAATGGCATATACACCAACAACATGGAGTGATGGAGATGTGATCACAGCTGAAAAAATGAATAAGCTGGAACAAGGTGTGAAAAACGAACAGGTCGGTGCTCCTGGAGCAGCTGCAGGTTTTGGGACGCCTACTGCCACTGTGGATGCGAATACTGGAGTTCCGTCTGTAACTGTAACAGCAAGTGGAGCAAACACAGCAAAAGTATTTAATTTTGCTTTTAAAAATTTAAAAGGAGCTAAGGGAGATCCTGGTGCAACCTATACTCTTCCGGCTGCAAATAAAACAACGCTTGGCGGCGTAAAACAAGCTGCACGCGTCAATGAAGCTGCAGGAGAAAACGTAACAAAAGCAGAGTTTAAAGCTTTGCTGGATGCTCTTAAAGTAGCTGGTATTATGGCTACATCTTAAAATAACGAGTGATAGATATTTAGTGTGAATAAATGGGGTAATATCTATTATCGGTATTTGCCCCATTTTTTTACTCTACTCCGAGTAAGTTAGGAGTGAACCAAAAATTAGAAGATTAGACAATGAATATCGTACAGAGTCTTCTCATGAAGTATGCTATTTATCAGAATGTGGAATCAAATATACATTCGTAAAAAAAGAAGATGGCGTAACGGTATGGAAATACAAAAAGACCAAAGAACTTGGTCGTGCTTTGACTAAGTTCTGGGAGACAGAAATATTAAATATAGGTTGTTCAAGATAATGAATATAAAAGTGGATGTCATATTTTTGAGTTGGTTTCACACAGTAAATTGACAATAGTATTAAAGGACTGCCACTCTCCTATTTATTTAGAAAAGGGATGCTTAAATGAAAAAATTAAACTTAAAAGGAGTTACTGCTGAAGCGGTAACTGGTATTGCATTACTTGTTCTTGCCCTTATTAATGCTGTTTTACAAATGTTTGGAATGAACGTTTTGCCAATTCAGAACGATGACATCAGTAACATTGTTTCTGTAATTTTCTTAATTGTAACGGCGGCATGGAATACATGGAAAAACAGAAACTTTACCAAAGCCTCACAGGAAGCACAGGCATTAACAGATATGATTAAGAATGGAGAAATTTTAATTGATCAGATTGAAGACGTTATTCAAAAATTTAAAGACGACAATAAAGGATAAGCAGAAATATGGAATATATTGAAAAATTTTTCGAATTGGATTTTGTTTCTCTGGTTATTGGTTTGACCATTTCTGGTTTGGCACTTGTGTTTATATATGAATTAGTTATTAAAGTTATGAAGATATTCGGAATTGAACTTACTCATATTAGGCAGAGACGTGAAGAACATGAGCTATTGGTAAAAACAGTTGAAAATCTTGCTAAATTACAAGAAAAGCAGGATGTGGATAGAGCAAGGGCTGATAAACACGATGAAGAGATTCGCAAGGAAATTGCAACTATTACAACGGAATTAAAAGAGGCTTTAATTGAGCAAAAACAGCAAATGAATACATATACTGAAAACAGAGTAAAGGATCGTGAGAAATCTCGCGAAATAAGACAGGAAATTAATGAATCTATTGATAAATTAGCCGAAGGGGCCGTAGAAAGAAAAGAGCAGATTAAAGCTCTTATGTGTGGAACAATGGAATTACTTGGTGATAAAATTGATCAAAGATTCAGTAAGTATATTGCAATGAAAGGTATTCCAGAAAATGAGGTTGCGGAATTTGACGGATTATGGAACGCCTATCACAATGAATTAAAAGGGAATCACGGCAGAACAGAAAAATACAAATATGTAAAAGAGCATTTACCCGTTTTGCCTATTAAAATTAATCCAATTTATGAAGAAGGAAAATCTACAAAATAATAAGTTGAGGGGTTGCTTTGTGGTAACTTCTCTTCTTATATAAAGAGGTGATAAAAATAAATAGATCAAAATTTAATGTAGATAAAGATAAAAGCAAACGTACCTATAATGGAATCGTATTTGATTCTGTATTAGAAATGAAATACTTTCGTGACGTTCTTTGCCCGAAAGTGGAGAGCGGTGATGTGGTTAAATATGAATTGCAAAAGCCATATGAATTGCAACCAAAGTTTTGTCATGATGGGAAGTCTGTTCAGCCAATTAAGTATGTGGCTGACTTTTTTATTATATATAAAGATGGACATGAAGAAGTTATTGACACCAAAGGATGTCCAGATTCAGTCGCACTATTAAAAAGAAAATTATTTTGGTATAAGTTTCCTGATGTTGATTACAAATGGATTACTTGGGTGAAAAAATTTGGAGGCTGGATTGAGTATGAAGAATATAAACGACTCAAACGAGAAGAAAAACGTACTCAAAATAATTAATTAAAATAATATATTCTATTTACTACTCTTCTATTTTGTGATAATGTAAAATTATCAAATTAAATAGGAGGGAATAGATTATGGCTAGACCTAAAAAAATTGTCGAAATTAATTATGATGAAGCGATTACAAAAGTGCAAGAGGAACTCGAAGTCCTTTCTCAAAAAGCAAATGTTATCAAACTACAAATTAAAGATAAAAAAACAGAAATTAAAAGATTAGAACGCGATAAGATTGCTTACGAAGAATGGAAGAAACAGCATGATAAAGAAGTGCGTACTCAGGAAATAGCAAAATTAATTTCTGAATCAGAGTATAGTTTAGATGAAATCAAAGAGCTACTTATCGGCGATAATTCAAATAAAGTATCGTCTTCTGTTGATTCTGAATAGGAATAAATTATATAAAATATATTAAAGAGTCGATTTATGTCGGCTCTTTTTTGATGTCAAAAAATAAAATAATTTTTCGTTTTTGAAAAGGAGATTTAAAAAATATGAGAAAAACAAATATGAAAATTAAAGAAAACATTTCTTTTGCAGATAAAATTAATGCCATTGAATATATTGTGGCAAGTTATTTTTCTTTTGACGATGATGGATATATTGATGATTATACCCCATACTTTTATGGAATCGCAACTATGGAAGCATATGTAAAATATTTCTTCGAAGGATTAGAATTTGATGAGGGCGAATACATCTACTCTTCTATTTCAGAAGATGATGAAGTAATGGATTTGATCAAAGTGTTTGAAAAGGAAAATCTCTCAACTATTACATATATCGAAAATAATGTAATTGATAAGGTCGAATTTATGAAACAGAAATATTTGAATGATTTATCTAATAAAAAAGATTCACTTTCAAATCTTTTAGATGTTTTATCCACTGGCATTACTTCTTTTCTTGATCAATTAAAACCAAATGTGATTAATGAGTTTATGAAGAAGTTTAATGAATCAGGACTTACGGCAGATAATTTAGTGAACTCATTTTTGCAGAGTAACTTTAAAAAAGAAAAAGACAAGGAAGTTTTAGATGTAAAGAATGAGCAGATTCGAGAATTTTCTAAGATTGTCGGAGATGACAAAGCCAGACAGGTGCTTGAGAGAGCATTGGCTATTCATTCTACTGGTGAAAATCTTCCTAATTAAATAGGTGTTTTATGGCAAAAGTATCTAGTTTTTTAGAAGTTAAAAAATTGATGGAAAAAGATGTTCGTGCAGGAATGAATGCTGCAAGAGATGAAGTCAAAGTAAAATTAGAAGATAATGTAATGGGATATTATGATATTGGAAACCCTGTAAAATACGAAAGAACAGGAACGTTGTTAGAATCGCCTAATACTACTCCTGTTTCTGGTGGAGGGAATTTGTTTAAATTTAAAGCAGAAATGGAAGAAAGTATTTCTTATCATACTGGAACGTATACAGGCGCACAAGTAATTGAGGCGACAGAAACAGGGGCAATCGGACATACATTGGGGAACCATAGATATTTTGAGGCAACAAGAAATGCAATTCCGGAAATTGTGGACAGAAATATGGCGAAATTCTTAAAGTGATATAGAAAACCCCGGAGATACTACTCTCCGGGTAAAATGACGATGATAAATAATGGATGATACACATGAATTAAGAAGAAGTTATATACAAGAATTACTCGTTAAAATATGAAACAGAGAAATTAAATTTAATCCAATTGAGAATCTTGAAATTACATTGTGTAGTTTTTATATTACGGCTAAATAACATCTTAGCTACAACCAATAAAATAATTGCAAGAATTGTCAATATTATAAGTAAACTTAAAATTATAATCTGTGTTACATTTCGCCTCCCTTCTGTACAATAATGTGCCAGAAAGGAAGTTTTCATGAGAGACCCTCATATAGAATGCTGATTGCTCAAGCATAAGATAATACCTTCGACTTTCTAGTGCATATGCACTATTTATATCATTTTGCATACATATCGTATGCTCCCACAGGAGCCTATTAAGACAGACTGCCAGATACATACCCGTGACAACGGATTGGCTGTGGTGGATCCAATCGACATATACCCATTTACATTATATCAAATATTTTCAAAAAATAAATATAGTTTTCTACTAATGCTCTCTTTCATGAGGGCTTTTATTTTGCTCAAAACGAAAGGAGTGATTTGTAAAGCATGAGTCAATATGAAGTTGATGTCGTTGCAAAAGTTCAGGATTCTGCGCTAGATGCTGCACAGGCGAAGCTGGACAAATTAACCAAAGACGAAAAACATATTAAAGTTGATGTTGATATTCATGGTATAAAAAATATTGACTTATCAAAACAATTCAAATTAGAAGGTATAAAATCTGGAAAAGAATTTAATAATGCTTTCAAAAAAGAATTATCGTCAGACAATAAATTTAAACCTAATTTTGACTTTTCAAAACAACAAGCAGAAATCAAAAAAGCAACAGAAAAAATGGCTGAACAGATTCAAAAATCTCTAAATAAAGCCGGATATAATGTGACATATAAAGATTCAAAAAAATTTGCGGATGAACAAATTAGAACTTTTGAGCAGAATTTAAAAAATCAGTCTAAAGAAGCTGAAAGAATTCAATCTGAAGCTTTAAAATCAGCTAAGAAAAATAGTGATGCTTATTATAAAGAATTATTTGAAGGTCAATTTAAGGAAAGACATACTAAGAATGATACTTTAAAAGATATGGCTTCTTATTATGAAAATCAGTCTAAAGAAGCTGAAAGAATTCAATCTGAAGCTTTAAAATCAGCTAAGAAAAATAGTGATGCTTATTATAAAGAATTATTTGAAGGTCAATTTAAGGAAAGACATACTAAGAATGATACTTTAAAAGATATGGCTTCTTATTATGAAAATCAGTCTAAAGAAGCTGAAAGAATTCAATCTGATTTCAATAGTATTCAAAGAAAATTATCAACAAGCAAATTAGATTTGGACGTTTCTAATTTAGGTAAGCAAATTAAAAATCTTGAATATAGCTTAGATGGTAGTGAATTTAAAAATTTAGAGTCATCTTTAAAAAATGTAAATAATCTGTCAGAGAAACTCAAAGGGAATTTTGATGATAATTTTAATTTAAAAAGTAACAGCAATATTAGTGACGTTATTGAAGATTACAATAGGCTTCAGAAAGCAATTGAAAAATGTAATAACGAAACTAAGATTGCAGCGAATTCACAAAGCGGATTATTAAAACATAACGAAGGTCTGATTGCAAGTCAAAAAACTATTTCATTTGTAGAAAAAAATACAAAGCTTACAAAAGCGTACCGTCAGGAATTGCAACAACTAGCAAAATTACAACAAGAGGCGACTAGTAAATGGCAATTAAATGATTTAAATAAACAAGTCGCTCTTGTCAAAGCTCGTGCAGAAGCCGAAGGAGTCACCGGTCGATCTGTACTCAATGAGTTGGGTAGGGGTTTTAAGCAAATCGCACAGTTTGCAACTACATACGGCGTGATTGAAAGAGGTATTGACTCAATATCACAATCAATTGAACGGCTTAAACAAGTTGATGACATTCTTACTGAAATTTCTAAAACATCTGATTTATCATCTTCTTCTCTAAAACAGTTAGGGCAAGATGCTTATGGATATGCAAGTAATTATGGTAAAACTGTAACCGATTATTTACAAGGTGTTACAGAAATGAGCCGAAGCGGATTTTATGGACAGCAGGGAGTTGATATGGCAAATGTGTCAGTGTTGGCACAAGCTGCCGGTGATATGAATGCTGACACGGCTAATAGTTATCTACTGGCTACTAATGCTGCTTACGAATATGCAGGCTCTGCTCAGAAATTGAACGATGTACTTGACGGACAAAATATGATAAGTAACAGGAACAGCGTTTCAATGACAGATCTTGCAGAAGCTACGACTCAGGCAGGTTCTATGGCGGCGCAAACAGGTGTTTCTGTAAACGAATTATCCGCTTTGGTCGGCACAGCTGTCTCGAGAACAAAAAAATCGGGGAACGAAATTGGAACCGCATTAAAAGCCTTATTTGTCAACTTAACAAATACTTCCAACGATAAAGTTGTAAGCACTTTAGATAATGTTGGGATTTCAATGACAAAAATGGTAGGGGATTCAGAATATTTAAAAACACCTATCGAATTACTAAAAGAATTGTCTGATGTATATAATGCTTTACCAGACGGATCGACCGAAAAAGCAGATATTTTAAATAATATCGGTCAAAAACATCATGCCAATGTTCTCGCATCCATTCTTTCAGGTCAGCAAGATTATGACAAAATGCTAAAAGATTATTCTGAAGGATCAGGTAGTGCAGCCATTGAAGCAGAAAAGTCAGCAAATAACTGGAAAGGAAGCTTAAATCAACTTTCTAACTCTTGGCAACAATTTATTTCAAACTTTGCAGATGCAGGACAAATTACATCCGCAGTTCAACTAATTAATCAGTTAGTTAAAGGATTTGACGGATTGGTAAAAGCAGTATCACCACTTGGAGTGCTTTCAATTGGGGGAGGAGCTTTTGCATTTTTTAAAAACTTAGATTAACCTATAAAACACAGGGTTACATATATAATAAAATAAGTAAAATATTCCTATATTATATATGAGTCTAGCCGACATAAGATTTACAATATTATGGCATTGTAATATCAAGTGGCGGAGCATGGTGAGTTCCATATATTTATTATGGTTTTGACCCATAGAGGAGTAAATGCTTGAAATCTTATTTTGCAAATCATACCCATAACAGTAGGTAGGGAAACCCAAATAAATGATTTGTTCTTATATGAATATTAATATGAAAATGTTAAGACATCTAAGTAAGAATATAAAGGACAACGAGCAGGACAATATCTGAGTTAATTCTTTTGGCGTATATAATGAAGGTCATTAACAGATAGTATCCCCAGAGACATACCCATCCTCGGAGAGAATAACTGCCATAAATGCTATTCTTCTTTTAAGGCATAGTGCGTATTGCGATTTAGAAAAGTTTTAGTAATACGTTACTGGCAATCTGACTTAACATAGACTGTCAGTACCATGTGTGGCATAGATATATGCTTTTAAAACTTCCGGCAAAATCTGGAGTGCCGTAACCAATATAATCTTCGGATTATTTTCTAGCAGCAAATCTCTAATGCTGTTTGGTTCCAGTGATATGAGAAAATTTACACAAAAACAAAACATACGTTCAGACTATGTGTCGAAAAATATCACATACAACAAAATTGTACTTATGTCAACCTTTTAACCTATAAAATTATAGACAAATTTTCTTATATATGATACAATAAATATAAGTAAAAAATTACTATTGACTTTTTTACGAGTGTGTGTTATATTTTATATCTTTATCTTTCAGTTAGGGTATATTTTTTCTTGTATGTATAATAATATAAGAATCCTTAAATTGAGTCATTTTTACAGGAGGGACAAATATGTATATGGTTGAGAAGAAAAAAAGACGATTAGATTTTTCTAAATTATCCGGAAGAAAATCAAAAATCGTTTCTTCCGAAGACGCATTAAAAGATGTTACTCCTATAAACTGGTCAAAAGATGTTTTATCTGGAGATAAGAAAATAAATATTATTTCAAAAAATTAGTTTTAGGAGTACAAAAGATAATGTGTAAAATAGGCGATATTATTTTAGTTGACAATTATAAAGATAATGGATGCAATCTAAACAAGCATTCATTTATTGTCATTGAAGACGAAAATGGTACTATTGAAGGTGTGCCATATGATTTTATTTGTAATGTCATGTCATCCTTTAAAAACGATGAACAAAAACTACGCAAATTAAGATACCCTGGGAATTTTCCAATTAGTCATAATGATACTGTAACAGATCCTCATAACACCAAAGATGGTTTTGTTAAAACAGATCAGTTATATTATTTTAAAAAGGATAATATAAATTTTAAAGTAATTGGGAATGTAATACCCGAGGTTCTTGATATGATATTTGATTTTATTGAGAATTCTGATTTTGAGTTTTCTCATATTATTGATAATTTATAATTTCATATATCATTATATAGATTAAGAGCAGTAACTACTACTGCTCTATTTTTGTACTTGAAATAATCATCTATTATGAAAGGAATGATTTTTTGAAAAGTAAGCGATGTATAATAACACGGTTTGTCGTCAGTTATAATTAGTGTTGATCCGCATTTACTGATCATATTTTGTTCGTGAAGAAGTCCAATAACGCATCTTGGTTTATTATATCTTCATTAAAAATTGATTGTAATTTATCAAAACCTTGACTCTCTTTGTAATCTTTTGACTTTTGAATGATTTTATTAAAGTATTCATTTAGATTATATGTTCCATTAGAGTAGCCATTTATAATACCATATATCTCTTCAGAATATGGGGATACAATTTTGAATTCAGGTATATCGTAATGATCATTTAGATATTTATAATGTCCAACAAAATAACAGAGCTGTTTTATTTTATTTGTAATAGTTTCCGGATTATATTCTATGTAATTTGACCATGTTGTCTTGATGGTTGAATACTCTTTTTGTAGATAAATATGCATTAGAATTTCATTTTTTTCATCCTGTACATATAGAGAATGAGATGTTTTCCTTGCTCTTTTTCTCATTTCAATGTAAGATGCATGTATTTCTGAGTAGTGTGACATAATTTTTTCATGCTCATCCATTAGCTTATTTTTAAATATAAGAGAATCATATATATGTGTGAACTCATGATACAGGATGCTTTTTAAATAAGTATCATTCAATGTAAATGCTTCCATATTGACTTGTAATTCGTATTGATCATCATATAATTTAGACGAATTAAATTGAAACCAAAAATCAACATCATGAACATACACAAGGTTATCTACTGATAATTCAGGATAATCATTTCTAGGATATTCCTTTTGATATTCTAAATACAATGAAAAAATATCTAATACTTTCATAAAATCTCCTTAAGGTGGTGAATTAAAATTATTAAATTAACAAATGAAGAAAAACAAATAATTATGGATTTATATAAAATCAAATTACAAATTGATGATATAAAAATGCAACAAGAGTTAGAAAAATCAATGACTTTTTTAACGTACCCTAAAAACTACTCTGTTGAATCTAATTGCTTGTACATATCCGAAAAGCAATTTATTTGGGACGGTGATGTATATCAAATCAATCCAGACAAAACCGTAGAAAAACTTCCAGATGATGTTTCGCCTGAATTTGATCTTGATATTATTTGTCGAGAACATGAAAAGTTATTAAAGCGATTAATTAATAAGTAATGATTTAATTTCATGATAATCTCCTTTAAGAAATCGAGGTGTTAATATGTTTGACAATAATTCCGTTGATAATTATTTGCAGCGTGAAGAAAAAGAAAATTATATTGTAAAGTGTCTAATCAACACGCTATATTGCGGTACTGATGTAGACCAATCTGAATGTTATTCAATTATAAAAAAATTTAAAGAAAAGGTTTTGGGCGATGTGGAGTTATAAGATAGCCGCTGTTCTTCTCCTCCTCTTGACCTTTGTCGTTGTCATTGATGTCTGCAGCTTTGCCTGGCAGAACCAAGTAGCAACATAAGAAAACAACAGTTTTTAAATATTAAAATGATTCAAAATTTTATTTGATTCTATCTCCTTATCAATAGAGTGTAATAATTTTGAGTGTTCATCAGCTATTTTGGGAATATCATTAGATTCCACATAATCAGAAATATTTTTAATATAAATCATATATAACGGATTGAAATCCAAGAAATTAAAATCAAATTCCAAATTATATTTTTGTAAAGCTTTTCTATATCCTAAATAATAATAAAACTCATGTAATCCATTAAAAGACCCATCAATTTTTTCAAAACATTTTATCGCTGCTGTGTATGATTGAGACATAAGGGATTCTAAAGTAAGACAGCCAGCTCTGTAAATGACTTCTGATTCCTTGTTTATTAATTTACTATTGCAGTCTTTTATAATTTGAGTCATTTCGATATATGCTGCATGATATTCTGAGTAAGAAGCCATTATATTAAGGAATACTTCATATTTTTTATCTCTATATTTTATTGAGTCCGCAAGATGAGTAAATTCATGGAATAATATAGATCTTGTCGAAACCTCCGTATATTTATATATCTCCTTTTGAACATATAAGATATATTTTTGATTATACAAATCTATTGATTTAAATCTTGCGTGTGATGAATCATTTTTATCAAGAAGCTTTATCTCTTGTATTGGCGGAATGTTTTTAATTTCTTTACAGTATTCCAACCAACGTAATTTTGTCTCAAGTTTTATTTCTTCAGTAATCATTATTTTATCCTCCAAAGGCGGTGAATTAAATTTGAATTTTTTACAATTATTATATTATAGAATTCGGGCATTTTTACATTTTTCAAAATGTAGAATTATCATACTCTTATATTCATTAAATAAAAACAATTGTCATGAATTAAATAAAATGCAAAGTGACTTTAATAAGCGAATCGAAGATAATTTTGGTCATCAAGAAACTAATTATTCATACAAATATAAATTGGAGAAGCAACGTAAATCATGTGATGATTTAAAAAGAAAAATACATAAGTTAGAAACAGAAATACTATAGGATGTATCTCTATTTCCTCTCCACCATGCTACTACCATTTGTATTTACAATTTAAACATTCATATGTTTTCCCAATGTTATTACTCAAGATACCAAACCCAAGTATCGAAGCAGCTCTTTTGGTTCCAGAAATTTTACGGATTTTTGTACTTCCACAAGTAGGACATTTAGGTACGTTGGTTTCTTCTTTTTTCTGTTTGCTTGCATGAGTGTTTGAACGACTATGCTCTATACGGGCATTATACATTTCTTCTGAGAATTGATTATTGCCGAATTTTTTAGCACACTGAATTTCAAATGGTTCGTCCCCATTTTTAATAGCTTCACACCATTTTTTTATATACTCTTCTTCTGAAAAATCTGTTTGTATCATTGTGCTTTCACAATATTTACATTTCAAATAATACGGAGAAGAATATTCGTCGTGCGCACATTTAGGACACACTTCCATTTTAGAAGTGTCCACTAATTTATTATCTTTCATAAATTTAGTAATTGGGAATCCACAGTTTGGACACGATTCTGCATATTGGCTTACCTCGTTTTTGCACTCAGGACATACTACTAACATTTATATTTACCTCTCATTTAATTAAAAATAACTCTTACAACTATTACACTTCCACTGTTTGCCAATCTTTTTACTTCCGATACCAAACAGAAATGTACTAGCAAGACGGCTTGTGCCAGATACTTTTGCAACATTTGTTGAATTACAGTATGGACAGTGTGGCTGATTTGTAGGTGTTGAGGAAGATTTTGGAGATGATGGTTCGTGTAATTTTGCGACCCAAGCATCATACATTTCTTGCTGAAATTGATTTCCCCCGTATTTATTTGCAATTTCAGCTGTGTATTCACGTTCTGTTTCGACAGTAAAATTTTTATGGAATCCCTCACATGGTATGTCTGTTTGTACCATCATTGTATTGCATTCTCTACATTTAAGATGTACAAGCGCGCCATCTTTAATATGGTCACTAAAGTTTATATCCCCACACTTAGGACATATTTTTATATGTTCAAAATCATCTAAACCATTATCTTCCATGAATTTTTTTAAAGGGAATCCGCATTTGATGCATGTTTCTACATGATGGCTAATTTCTGCTCCACATTCTGGGCATACTACTAACATTTGTTGTACCTCTCATTCATTAATTATAACTAAAATTTTGCAGTTATTATATTTATACTATACTTCTACCAAGTATACTTACATTTATTACACTTATATGTTTTGTTGATTTTCTTTGAAAGCAGACCAAAACCAATCACAGATGCTGCTCTCTCAGTTGCGGATATGCGCTTTACATCTGTTGACCTACAGTTTGGACAATGAATCTTGGATGCCTGAATAGCTCGTTGTCTTTTTGAGAAATCAGATAATGTTTCACAGTTAATTTCTTCCGGCGCTCTCCCAAGTTCGCGGATTGGATTGATAAGTTTTATTGGAGAAATATCTATCATATTTCTAATCATGTCAGCCGCCGGATCCCACTCTTTGTATGTCTCTGCATTGAGAATTATTTCAACGATCTCTGTTACATCATACTCAACACCATTCACTTTTGTGTATTGTCTGTTCGAATCATTTTTTGTTGTTATTGGGCATCCGCAATGAGGACATACCTCCGCCTTGTCAGATACAATTTTTTTGCATTCAGAACAAATCAATAATGCCATTAAAATCCCTCCTAAAATTATATATTAAATGATAGAAACATTTTTTATATTATATCACACAGTCATTAAAAGAGATAGGGAAATACTCTGAGTTATTAAAAGATTTTAATGGACTAGATTATAATGATAAATTTGCTAAAATGGTAAATTTGTTGGATGATGCAAAGGATTTAGAAGAAGTCGGAAAAATCCTCAAACATTCTGGAGTTTCAAAAGATTTTGCAAAAGATGCATTAAACATGACACAATGGGCGGATACAGTTGCAGATATTGCTGAAGGCGCTGGCGATGCCGCTGAAGGTGTAAGCGAATTAAAGAAAACATTGGACGGTCTTGGGGATGGAATGACTACCGGGCAGAAAGCTATGGAAGGATTCAAGAATGCCGGAAAAGGATTATGGAGTGTATTTAAGAAAGCAGCTCCTTACATCGCTGGTGGTGCTGTTGTTGGTGGTGCGGCATTGTTAGCGTACCTAAAAGCTACTGAAATGAAGAGATCTGTTGAGGAGGCAAAAGAAGCGCAATCAGCTTACGCTTCTACAATGGCAGAAGTAAAATCTTTAAACTCTGAAATAGAAACAACATCTACAAGAATTTCAGAACTTGAATCTAAAGGAACTTTAAATCTTGTAGAGCAATCTGAACTTTCACAACTGAAATTACAAAATGCTGAACTAGAACGTCAGAGAGATTTAAAGAAAGAAATTGCAGATAAAGAAGCTAAAGAAGCTGTCGGCTCTGCAATGGATTCTCTAAATAAAAGAGAAACTTACGACTTAACAACAAAATCATCTCAACAGAAACTATTAGAATCTGACAGTTGGATTGATCGAATGGCTGCCGGTGCAAATGCTTCACAAGGAGTAGAAAACACTGGATATGAAAAAACAGATATTCTAACAGCTACTCAAAACGAAGTTAAAGCTTTAAATGAGTTAAAAGATACAAGAGAAGAACTTTTAAAAGAACGCGATGGTCTGGGAACTTCAAAAAAGGATAAGAAAAGAAAATCTGAGATTGACGGAGAAATAGAAACTCTTAAGTCAGATATGAAAATGTATGAGGACGCTGTTTCCGAAAATATGAAATCACTTCAAGATCTTAGGAAGAATTTCATGGATGAAACAACTGGTGCTGCAAAAGAAGGGTTGTCTTCAAAAGAATTAAAGAAATTCAACGACATTACAAAAGTGATTGATGATTATACCAGGGAAAATCCTCAAGCCAAAGCAGCTAAAGCATTATCTAAAATTTGGGAAAATAATGATTTTGCTCAAGCGCAACAGAAATTAGTAGACGCTTTTAGAAGTGGAGACAAATTGTCTGTTGATGAAATTACCAAGGGGTTTCCTGAATTAGTTGCTGCCTGTAATGAAGCAGGTGTCAGCGTTGAAACACTCAGAGAAGAAATTTCAGCACTTGCTAGTCAAGATACTGGTCTAACTAAACTTGAAGAAAGTTTTTCTGATTTTCAGAAAGATGTTGTATCACAAATTAATTCTGTAGAATCTTTAAATGCTGTATTAGCAAATAGTTATACTGGCAAAGGGCTAGGTGTTTCTCTCAATGAAGAAACAGGAGAACTTGAAGGCGATATTGGTGCAATAGCCTCCGCATATGAAGATTTGGAAGGTTATGATCCTGCAACGTTATTTGAAAAAACCGCAAATGGCGTTCATCTAAACAGAGAAGCTTTACGCCAGTTACAAGCACAACAAGAAGCTATAACAAAAGGGAAGTTTGCAGAAAAACAACAATCACTTCAAGAGCAGTTGAATAAAGCATATGCAGAACAGAATAATTATGACAAAGGTTCTTCTGAATATAATAATTCTCAACTTGTTATAGACGGATTAAGTCGCCAGCTTGAAGCAGTAAATCAATTATCAGCCGCCTATGATGGTGCAACCTCTGCTTACCAAAAATGGATGTCTGCTCAATCTAATGGTGAAGAAGGCGATATGTTCCGTACAGTTTCTGAAACGATGCGTGAGCGTGGTAAAGAACTCTATAAAGAAGGTCGATATAACACCGAGGAATTTAGAGCTATATCACAATTCTATTCTAACCAAGATTTAGCTACTGCTTCCATGAAAGAAGTTGTTGCCGCATATGAATCGTCTCTCCCTGTAATTGATAAATACTTTACCGGAACCAAGCAAGGTCTTGACAATTTTGTTACAGATATGAAAACTCTTTCTGATAATGAAGGATTGGGATGGGTAAAAGAGTTAGAAAATGGTGTTCTTGAATTTCAAACTGGAGCAGATGAAGAAATTGCAAAAAGGTTAAATATTAGTAAGGAAGCTGTTCAAACATTATATCGCGCAATGACCGAATATGATGATACTATTCGTGTTGGAGATACGAGTGGCAATTCTAATTATGCTCAGAAAATAGCTGACTTATCTGCTCAAGCTGAAAAAGCAAAAACCAATCTTCAACAGTTAAAAGAAGCTGGATCTGATTTCCCGGAAATTGATTTAGATGTAGATACCTCTAAGCTAGATGCGGAAGGATTAGATGCTCGAATCGCAGAATTAACGAAAGCGCGTGATGAGTCAGAAACTAAATTTGGTGTTGATAGTGCAGAAGTCGAAAATCTAAATACATTACTTGAAGAAGCTATAGAACGTAAAAAACTTCTGGAAAATCCTTCGTCTGTGACAGTAGAAACAGGTACTTTAGACGAAGCTATTGCCAAAGCTACTCTAGCAGCAGACGCAATTAAAGAAGCTACTGGTGGGAAAGTTGATATTAATGTAAATGCTAAGACAGATTCTTCTATATATAATGAAATTGAAAAAACAAAAGAGTATATTAATTCTTTATATAACTCTGATGGTTCAATTAATTGTGATGCTTCTCAATTAGAATCTGCACAGCAAGTTCTTTCTACTTTGATTCAGAAACGTGCAGAGTTAAATGAGCCTGCTGTTTTAAGTGTTGATACAAGTAATGCAAGTGCGGAACTACAAAATGCAGTTCAACTGTTCCAGAATTATTATGATGCTGTTACAAATGCAGATATAGTTGCATCTACACCTAATGTCGATACGAGTAAACTTGATGAAGCATTAAGCAAGGTAGAAACTGCAAAATCTGAGCTTGCAAATATTTCGCCAGAGATTAAGGCAGAATTAAATATTGAAGGATTAAGTCCTGATGAGATTGCATCTCAATTAATGTCTGACGAGATTAAAATACCCGTTGGGCTTGAAACAAAAGAAGACTTACATCTTGAAGATATACAGGACAAAGATGTAACCATAACTGTGAACGTTGCCGGAAAAGATGACATTACTGCTTTAGAAACCATGCTGTCTTCTCTTGATGATAGAGAATTGGCGGTTTCAATAAGTGTATCTGGAAAAGATGAACTTGACGGAATAAAATCTTCCATAAATGGATTGAGTAATGAAGCGAAATCTGTATCTGTAATGGCAAATGTTACAGGTTTGGAACTCATCGGAGCATTAAAGGCTTCGTTAGGAACGCTTGAAGGAAAAACTGTTGATGCAAAAGCAAATGTAACTGGAACGGATTTGGTAAAAGCATTAAAAGCAGCTATTGATTCTGTACAAAGCAAATCTGTAACTGTATCTGCCACTACATCTGGAACGGGGGATGTATCAGCTCTTGCTTCTGCTATCTCTTCTGTGCAAAGTAAAACTGTATATATTACTTCTGTTACAAACAATGTCAAGGGAGATGGAGCCGGGGCAAATGGAACCGCCAACGCAAATGGGACTACTAATTTGTATCACTACTCTGGTAACGCGAACGCAAGTGGTGACTGGGGCGTTTCTAAAAATCAAACTTCTCTTGTAAATGAGCTTGGAAATGAGTTAATTGTTAGAGATGGACGTTGGCACTTAATCGAAGGCGGAGCACAATTTGTTCCACTAAAGAAGGGCGACATTGTCTTCAACCATAAACAAACAGCGGAATTATTTGCAAATGGAAAGGTAACATCTGGCGGAGGTCGGGGACATGCTCTTTCCAATGGAACTGCATTTTCTTCTGGAAGCTGGACAACAGGTAATACTGGTAATGGAAATTTGTCAGGAGGAGGATCATATAACAACACCTCCTCTTCTGTAAACAATGCTGCAGATAATCTTTCAAAAGCAGCAACAGATACATCCGAAGCGGCTGAGAAATTATCCGAATCGCTTTCTGATCAGATTGACTGGATTGAACGTGTATTTAAGGCAATGGAACGCCAGTTTGACCATCTGATGAGTCAAATGGAGCGAATTACTAAGCTTCCGGACAAACAGATTAAGATGTACGAAGCTTTAACAAAGAATCAAGAATATCTTTCTAATACTGCAACTGCTATCAATAAATATCGTGATCATCTTACAAGTTTAGAATCTCAGATGGGACTTGATCCAATGATTTATAATCAAATCAAAAATGGCTCATTTGATATTTCTGGATATGACGAAGAAACGAAAAAGCTGATTCAAATTTACCAGGATTATTACGACAAGTTGGAAGACTGTAATTCCCAGTACGATGAACTCCTTGAAAAACAGGATGAATTAGTTCAACAGGCTCTTGACAATGTTGAAGAATATTGGGAAATGATGAATAATCAGCAAGATACAGCCAACGGCTATCTTGAGAAACAGCGTGAACTTTGGGAAGAACTTGGTCATTCTGCTTATGGTAAAGAACAGGAATCTTCTATTAAGGAGTCAATTAAAAATCAGCAAGAATTGGCAGAAAGTACACAACAGCAAATTAAGGATTACGAAGCAGAAATATCTAAACTTATGTCGCAAGGATACATGTCCCAAGGATCTAAGGAATGGTACGAAGCACAGGCAAAACTTAATGAGCTGAAAGAAGCCGCTATTGATGCGCAAATCGGTTTAGTGGAACTTGAAGACGAGTTACGAAATCTGAAACTTACACGATTACAACATACCATTGATATGCTTGATCGTACTGCACAGAGATTAGAAAATGGAACAAGTCTCACAGAAGCCAAAGGAGATAAAATCAGCGAAGCTGATCTCAAGAAACAACTTGACAATGCTAATGCTTTAATTCAGGCAAACTTTAACAAAAGACAAGAACTGGTAAAAGAACAAGGATTGTACGATGTTGGTTCTAAGCGGTATCAGGAAATTGCAGATGAAATTGCTAAACTTGATGATGAGATTTACAATGCAAGTGAAAATATTGAAGAACTCAAAAATAAAATCTGGGAAGTCAGATGGGAGCCATTCTTTGAAGGACAAGAAGCCTTAAAAGACTTAATCACAGAAACCGATGATTTTAGAAGTATGCTTCATTCAGATGCATTTGTTGGACAAAGTGGCGGATTAACCATTGAAGGCATTACTAATCTCGCACTTATATCTCAAGGTATGAATGCTGCAAAACAGCAGATCAAAAACTACAATGAAGCATTAAAGAAACTTGATGAAGATTTAAAGAACGGAAACATTTCAACAAGCGAATATAAAGAACAGCAAAAGGATTTCCTAGATTCTATTAGGGATTCTGTTGGTGTTGTTGAAGATTACAAGAATGAAATTGTTGACTTATATCGTAAGCAGTTAGAAGCAGAAAATGATATGGTTCAGAAATCAATCGAAAAGTATGACAAACTGCTTGATATTAAGAAAAAGAACGATGATTATTCTCGTAATCTTAAGAAACAGACAAAAGATATTAATGTGTTAAAAGCACAAATTGCTGCTTTAGACTCGGTAAAATATTTGCCGTATTTGTCTTAATTGCTGGAAACTCCTAAAGTCTTATAAACTACAACGTAGGAATGAAATAAGTCCAAACGTGAATGTTTGAAAATTATAAGAATTGGACAATCAGCAGCGAAGCTCCGAATAGGAGAACGTTCAACGATCAGTGGGTGATGAGTGTAACCCATGTAAGACCACAAGCGATTGGTGGTTTGAAAAAGATAGACTATTTTAATTAAGAAAATTTTATATTTATATATTTTATCAATCACGCTGAAATATACGTGATTTTTTGTTGCGTAAAATTGTCAGAAAGCAAAATAAAAGCGAATAACGGATTGGAGGTGTTAAAATGTTAGTAAAAGATCAAAAGGTTGAAATAAAATGGAATGGAAATAATAGAAAGTGGTTTGAGGAAAAGGGCTATAATTATACCAAACATAATGATATTTTGTTTGTGGATGTTATAGATTTAAAACCAAGTAGTCAAACTAAAGTAAGTGTTGTATGCGATTATTGTAACCATATATATGAAACAACATACGAGAAATATATTTTAGGGTTAAAAAACATTAACAAAAGTTGTTGCAACAAAAAAAATTGCAAAAATAAGAAAGCATCAGAAGTAAAATTATTTAAAAATAAAAATAAGCAATACCAAAAATTTGTCAATTTGTGTGAAAGTCGTGGTTACATTCCAATTAGTAAAATAGAGGATTATAAAGGCGCTCATTCAAAATTAAAATATAAATGTCCGAAACATGGCATAAAAGAAATTACATTAGCAAATTTTGAAAAAAATAAATTGGGTTGTAATGAATGCGGCAATGAATTAATTTCTTTAACTAATAGAGGCTGTATTAATGATTATAATAATATAATAAAAGAAAAACATATAAAAATATTAAATTGTGATGAATATATTAATATAAAAATGACAAATTTAAAAGTTATTTGTAATAATTGCAAAAATATATTTATAACAAGTTTAGAAAATTTATTACAAAGCAATGGTTGTTGTAAACAGTGTTCATATAAAATTATATCTCAGAAAAATTTGATGTCTGTAGAAAATGTTAAAAATATTATATCGAGTAAAAATAATAATATATTTACAAACCCGCAAGACTATATTGGAGCACTTATTCCAAATCTAAAAATTAAATGTGGATCATGTGGAAATATATTTACCAAATCGCTTAGTAATTATAAGCGTGCAAATTTTACAGGGAAATGCCCGAACTGCAGTCCGGTTAGTTACGGTGAATATCTAATCGCCATGTTCCTCAATAAATATAATGTAACCTATACTCGACAAGAACATTTTAATGGCGAATGTAGGGATATCAACCCACTGCCATTTGATTTTTATTTACCAGATTATAATTTATGTATAGAATTTGACGGAAAATATCATTATGAAGTTATATTTGGCGAAGAAAATTACTATAAAACTATTCTACATGATGCAATGAAAAATAATTATTGTAAATGGAATAACATCTCGCTTCTTAGAATACCTTATTGGCAGAAAAATAATATCGAAAATATTTTAATTGAAACACTTAATTTAAAGCCTCTAATAGAAACATAATAGTAAAATATATTTAAATATCTTAATTATATAGAAGATATGATCTCATCTCATATGAAAGTATGAGGAGAGTTTACCACTCTCTCACTTATGTAGCGAATAAGTGAAAAGATAATTGAAATAATGAAGCAGCAAAAGCCGAAAAGAAAAGACTGGAAGAACAGCTTAAAAATGCCGAAGAAGACCTACAAAATACTCAGCGAGATCATGAGTATGAAGTTCGAAAAAATGGTTTTGAGAGTCTTTCTGAGGACTTAAATCAGTCGCTTGAAGATACTTTAAATGAAGTCACATACAATGCCGAAAAACAAGAACAAGTTATTTCTCAAATGTTGGGAAATGTTGTTAATAATTATCAGCAAGCCTATGACAAAATTCAAAGTATTATTGCTGGCACAGGCTTTAACCCAAGTGGTGATTTTAATTCTAACATTGGAAACCTCGGTACAGCGGGAGGTGTACAAAATCAAGTACACGGAAGTATTACTACTGCCCCTAATTATAAACCAAATGATTTTACAAATGTAAACACTGGCGCTATCCAAAGTGGATCAGCACAAAGTAACAATGATAGAATCGAAGGAATTATTGGACAGGCTCCGAATACATCCAATCGACCTGTTGCCGAATTGAAACTTAATAAATCGTCAGTATCGTTAGAAGAAGGTCAGTCTACTTCTATTACTGCAAGTATACGACCTACTGATGCAAAAAATAAAAAGCTTTCTTGGAAATCTTCTAATACACGAGTTGCTACTGTTAGTGGCGGAACAATTCGGGCTATCAAGCCAGGATCTGCTCAAGTAACAGCATCTACTACTGATGGAAGTGGATTAAGCGTTTCAGTCGGAGTTACAGTCACAAAGAAACCAGAACCACCTAAACCACAACCGCCTCAGCAAAATAATACTGGTGGAGGAGATGGTATTCCAAGAGTCGGTGATAAAGTTAGATTCAATAGTGGAATGTATTTCAATGACTCATACGGAACAAGCCCGGTTGGAAATCAACATCTTGGTGAGGAATTATATATCACATATATGAATCCAAACAGTCCATACCCTATCCATCTAGGTACTCAATCAACTCCTGGATTTTACAGTGACCTTGGTTGGGTAAGACAAGATCAGATTAGTGGTTATGCTAAAGGAACGAAGAAAATCACAAATGCAATTGAACTTGCAAGAATTGATGAAGTTGGTAAAGAACTTAGAATCAAGCGTGGAAGCGACAATTATGCAACATTTGAATATGGTGATGCTATTGTTCCTAAGAAGCTAACAGACAATCTCTTTAGCCTTGCTGAAAATAAAAATGCGATTATGGAAGCTTCACTCCGAAGAAATGTCAGAGAAGATACTGGCAAAGGAACTACTATTAATCAGCACTATGATAACTTAATTAATGTCGAAGGAAGTATTGATAAAGATACATATCCAGGCATTAAAAAAGTTATTCAAGAGGTAACAAAATATTTTACACAAGAAGCACATAGATTAGGAATGCATAAGAAACTGTAATACTACTGGCAGTCAGAGAATGATTGATTCGAATCTGGCTGTCAGTATAATCATAAATAAATTTGCATAAAATATATAACAAAAAAATAGACATTAAAAAGAATAAATAACATTTTGTACAAACATGCTTTTTATTTGATCTTTTTAGTGCCTATATATTTACAATTAGGAAATAATCTATTATAATCATAAGTAAAAGAAAGAAATCATTAATGATTAATCATATAATTTGTTTAGTTGGAAAGAACAGAATCCTATAGACGGTTGAGCCTTTTATTGGACATTTAAGGCTAATAAATGAAAATTTTATTAACGCATAAATAGCCGCTTACTCATGGCGGTTACAGAATTTAGAATCGTGAAAACGATTAATACTATATATTGTAATTAGTGTACTTTTATGTACATAAAATGGCATTATCGTTAGCAATGACGGTCGCCCTGAAATCTATGTGTTACACGAAATTAGTAACTGTTCAGTTTCTCAGGCTGAGGACAGTTACTTTTTTCATGTCTTTTATCTTTTACAAATTTATATACCGTATATGATATATTTATAGACAAACTAAAAATTCCCACTATATAGTATAAATCTTGTAATGCTAAATTCATGTAAAAGTCCTCCTTTCCATAAGATTCCTAAACAGGTTTCTATAAGAACAGAGCTTGTGCTCTCTGGTGGAAGACAACCGTCCTTACCGTATTAGATAATGCCAATTCATAATATATCAATTAAACTACATTTTGTCAATTTATATTTAAAAATATAAGATTAATAGAGTCGAGGTCGTGTGCCTTGGCTCTTTTATAATATTCAAAAATCAAAAGAAAGTTGAGGTGAAAGAAAAAATGATTTTAGTATGTAAAGATTTTTCTTATGACGATAATTCGTTATTAAAACAGAATTTATCATCTGTAAATTTTGATGATGACACTTCTCTCCCATCTTCCATCAAGAGGGATATGGAAGTAAGTGAGCTTAATCCATTTCGAAATGAAACTACCGGGTTCGGAATGAAATATACAGAAACGCTTACATTTGAAATTCATATTACAAAAAATTATGAAATAAATACTTCGCAGGAAGAGTTAGAATTCACTCCAGAGGAATATGAAATCATAGTTTCATGGCTCAGTTCTTCTAACAAAAATTCATGGATTACAGTGACTACACAAGGGAACGAAACTGTAAAATTGAAAGGCTACTTCTCTTCTATCACACCATATGAAAACTGGGGAATATGTTATGGTCTTAGATGTGAATTTAAATGTAATTCCCCATTTTCTTTTGTTGAAAAAACTGATCAGCAAATCATCACAAGAAGCAAAAATTTTATGTTAGAAAATACAAGTAGTGAAAAATATGGATATGTTTACCCTATTATTAACATCCATCCTGCCGCAACAGAACAAATCTATTTTCATAATCTATCTGATAGCAAAATTCTTGAAACAGGAAACATATCACTTCAATCTTCTAATAAATTAACCCTAGAATTATTAAAAACAAAAATTGAAAATTATGCAAAAAATAATCGCTGTTCTTTAGACTATGTATACGGGAAAGACAAACAGGTTATGTCTATATGCAATGATACAGCAATCTTATTCTATTTAACAGATGCCTTTGGAGTCAAAAATAAGTATGGTGCTTATTATATAGAAAATGGTCAGTATTATATTTTTCAAGGCGGATTTTTCTATTGTAAAGTACAGCGTGATTTAGATTTGAAATTAGATTGTGGAAATCTTTCATTATATGATGAATTAAATAGACCAGTTGTATTTGAGCGAGTAGGTATAGAACATGAAGACAATATTTATTGGATTCGATTGCTGCATGGACATAATACGTTTCGAGTTTATGGAAATATGACATTGGATATTACATATCTTGAATCACGGAAAGGAGCATTGATTTAATTGCAATTTAAATATGATACATATGGCAATCGTGAACAGACTATTGTTTATCTCGCTACACCTAGCAGAATCATTTTATGTGCTCTAAATGGTATCGACTATTCTTCCGGGAACTTCGAGGGAAAATGTAATGATGTTTCAACAATATCTTTTGATGTAAATCAGTATGTTGAAACTTATACTGGACAACTTGTAGAATCAAATGCATATAATTGGCTGTCGAAATTTATGAAATTATATGTAACCGGAATTGGATGGTTTATTATGGACAGCCCGACAACTCATGGAACAGGTACAAAAGAATACAAAACAGTCACTGCTCAATCTGTTCAAAGCGAATATGCACAGATTCCGCTTGATGGTTGGAAAGTAAATTGCGGTACAACTGACTCACTTGAAATGTTGGTAGACGGCAACGTAGAAGAAATCGAAGGCGTTGAATTCGCAAAAGAGCAAATAAAGTTTTACAATGAAAAAAATCACCAGCTAAGTTTAGTTAATATTCTAGTTGAAAAAGTTCCCGGTTGGAAAGTTGGTTATATCGATAATATTCCTAAAGAATACAAGACAATTGAAAATGGTGAAGTTATTACAAAATCTATTTATCTAAAAGATGAAATAGGAAAATTTGATCTTGACTATTCAGATGTATACAGTTTTATTACTCAAGAATTTGAGAAATTTTTTAATTGCATCGTAGAATTTGATTATGAAAATCTTATTGTTAATTTCTATCGTGTTGAAAATTTTGGCAAAAATACAAATATCACGATTGGATTTCGCAATGTGGAAAACTCAAATGAAGTCACAATAGATGAAGAAAACATCTTTACAAAAGTTCGTGTTTCCGGAGCAAATGACTTAGGAATTGAGCAGTGTAATGGCGGAAGTAACTATTTATTTTATTTGGATAGATTTTGGTTGAACAATAAATTTTTAAGCGATCCCACAATTGAAAAATATAAGAGATGGGAAACATTTTGTGTACAGGCACGAATTGATTATACCGCTCTATCTAAAGAATGGAATATTCAACAAGATAAAATTTCTGAATTGTACATTCGTATACCAACTGGTGATTGCGACCCAGATAAATGGGATAAACTTTCAGATACAGAATTGCTTACTTTGAAAAAAGACTATGAAGCACAGAAATTAGGATATGAAAAACTCTACGTTGATGAAGAAGGAAATTTTGATATAAATGCTCTTAATGCATCTCCGGATGCAAATATCTACCATCAAATCGTTGATACAATTCTCCCAAATATTCAGATAGAAATAGATAACAGAAAATTGCCAACATCTGAAGGTGAAAAAGATTTTATCGAAGAATATCTTACGAATTGGAAATACTATGGAATCAATGAGTTGGAGATAAAATTAAAATCCTATCAAGACCAAGCTAAATTGCTCTCCAAAAACCACTATGATTTAACGTGGGAAAGGTATCAGGAATTATCAAAACAAGATCCCGAAAAATATCCCGCACTAACAGAAGATGGATTCAAAGATAAACATAATATTTATGAAAAAAATGCTTATCAAATGGACGAGAACAACAAAGATTCCTGTGCTGCCGCTCTCAAAGCACGAAGAGATGAAGTAAAAAAAGAAGAAGAAAAACAAAAAGAAATTTCTAAAAAAAGGACTGCATTATCACAAAAAATGTCACTTGAAACATGGTCGGATGACACATTAGGTGGCTTCTCAAAAGAAGAACTGTCAGAACTATATCACATCACAAAGCAAACCCCTTATACAAATGAAAATATTTTCACAACCAATCAAGATTCGTTGACGGATATTGTAACAACGCAAAGTGAATTATGTCGTGTGGCACTTGAAGAATTACAGACATATTCCATTCCACAAACAATTTATTCGACATCTTTAGACAATCTTATTTCCGCAAGCGGTATGGAATTACATGCAGAAACTCTTGATTATGGAAGCTTCATTTGGCTTGGATTAAGAGATGATTATTATGTTAAATTACGAGTCATGTCTATTTCCTATAATCCATTTCTCTTTGATAATAATTTTTCTCTTTCATTTTCAAATATGATTAAATCCACTTCAAATAGAGATGACTTTATGCAAATCCTTGGGTCAAGTTCTAATCTTGGCGGAGAGAGTTCACGAAATAATGTTTCCGGTAATCTTCAACTATCAGATGATAATATATATGAAATTTTAAATAAATTACTTCAATCTTCTGCTTTTAATAATAAAGTTCAAAATATTGTAAACGGATCCGGAGGAAGCATCATCGGGGGTACAGGCGGTAACTATATCACACCAGGTACTCTTGAAGCTGAAATGATTAAATGTATTAATATTCATGCCGAAAATGGTTTCTTTCAATATTTACAGGCGGAATTAATTTCTGTTGGGAAAATTGTTGCGGAGTCTGGAGATTTTAAAAAACTTCAAGCCAAAGTTGGTAATATTGATGACTTGTTGGCAGGCAATGTATCCGCAGAACTTGGTCATATTATCAAATTGACAGCAGACAATGTAATTATTGACGAAGCAGTAATTCGTCAGTTGATTGCGTCACAAATCACAGTATCAATGCTAAAAGCCGGAACGATTAATGCAGATAAATTTAATATTGAATCTGAAGATGGTGGAATGACTATTGCAGGAAATACAATGCAATTTAAAGATCAAAATGGTGTAGTACGCATTCAAATAGGTAGAGATACAAATAATAATTTCACTTTCTGTTTATATGATAAAACCGGAAAAGGAGTTCTTATTGATTCTACTGGAATTAAAGATTCTGCGATTAGCGATGGGCTTATTAAAAACGATATGATTGCCAATGGGGCTATTACTGAAAATAAAATTGATAAAAACGGAATGACTGAATGGACTGATGATAATGGTAATAAAATTTTTGATGTGTCCAACATGTATTATGGCAAAGACAAATTTTCTGTTTCATATACACAAACCATTGAAAAAATAGAAACACTTGAAAATAAAATAGGAAATATCGAATTAATGGGAGAACAAATTTTTAAAGAAATAAATAACGAAATATCTCCATCCTCTATCACATTAACTGCTGTTTGCAGAAATGGTGCAAAGATAGGGAAATGGTATATTGATGGAATAGAAAACAGCAATTTTGTTTCAGAAGACAAAAGCTCAATTATAATTCCATCGTCATTTATGGTAGGAAAGACTTCTTCGACCATTAAAGTTGAAAATGATACAGGCGAAATATTTGATTTACATAGTATATACTTATTATCTGATGTGAAAGGAGAGTCAGGTCAGGCTGCAATTTCAGTCGTAATTTCAAGTGAACATGGAACAATTTTCAACGAGAACACATCAATAAGAAATACAATTTGTACATGTACTGTATATGAAGGTGTTAAAGAAATAACTCCAAAATCTTATGCATGGAAAATTATAAATAATGATTCAAATAATTGGGAAGTAATTGGCAGCAACAAAACCGTTGAAGTAAGCATTGACAAATTGGTTGTTAGAAGACGCTTAAAATGTGACGTAGACATAGATATTTAGAATTTGTGTCTACGTTTTCTTATAAAAGGGGGTGAAATTTTTGGTTTTTAGTAGCAATGAACTTGATTTTTTAATTTTACAAAATGGCGAGAATGGTATACCTGGCGAATCGAAGTATGTATGGGTAAAATACTCAAATAGCCCAGATGGTGCAGATTTGACAGATAGCCCAGATAATTGTGCTTACATCGGAATTGCTTATAATAAAGATACCATTGAAGAATCAAATAATCCCAAAGATTATACATGGACAAAAATGAAAGGTGATAACGGACTCGATGCCTATACCGTTATTTTAAGTAACGAGAACATCTCCTTTCCAATTAGATACGACACACTTACTATATCTGATAGAAAAGAATACATCTGCGATATAATGGTTATGCAAGGCACAAAAGAACGCAGTGATTTTATAATTGGAGAAATCACTCCTATAAATGGATTGAATATCAAAAAAAATGATAAATCTGTTACTATTTCTGTTGAAAAAGGCACTCTTCTATCACAAAAGACTGGCGAAATTAGAATCCCTGTTTCAATAGATGGTCTTATATTTTTTAAAAATATATCTTGGAATTTGTTTGAGGAAGGAAAACCGGGAGTAAATGGTGAACCATCTTTAAATATTTCTATTGCAAATGAAAACCAGAATATACCGTGTACATCAGACGGAAAGACTATAGATAATTTTTTAATTGAGATTCCATTTGCAGGATATGTTGGTTTTGACAAATTTCCTTGTAGTGTTTCTGTCGGAGTATTACCTTCAGGAATCACACTTGGATCAAATGAAAATGCAACCGATAAAAAAGATGGTCGTATAATTTTAAACGTTGCAAAAGGAAGTAATTTAGGAAGTGATCAAACTGTATCTGGTCAGATATTACTTACATTTACAATCAAAGAAAGAGAAATTGTCAAAGTTTTTACGTGGTCAAAGACAAAAGATGGCGGAGATGGAAATATCGATTTATATTCTATTGAACCATCTGTTTCAGTAATTACTCGAAAGCTAGATGGAAGCTTGGATCCAACCACCATTACATTTAATTCATGGGTTAGAAATTCTAAAAGTGTAAATTTGAGTCCATATGAAGGGCTTTTTATTATAGAAGAAACTGTAGACGGGGCTGTATATAATAGTAAATATATTTCAGAATCAGCGGAGTCATCTGTGGTCTACACTCCAACTACACAAGAAATTACCGCGATTAGGTGTACTATCTGTAAAAAAGATAATATTACTTCTACACTGGATAGACAAACTATAATTGTACTAACTGCATTAGATGAGGTCAACAACTCTATCACAGAAATAAAAAATACTGTTTCAGGCGTGTCAACTAAAGTAGATGCTGTTAAAAAATCTATCACCGATAAAGTGTGGCAAGATGATATTACGACACAAATCAATAATTATGATAACTCAACTATCAAAACACTGAGATCACAAGTTACTGAACAAAAGACTGAAATAGGTAGAATAACTTCCGAAGTAAGTGATGTAAAAACAACGGTAGAGAAAAAAGCAGATGGATCAACAGTTAAGACTCTTGAAGAACGAGTCGCTAAAAATGAACAGACAGCCGAAGGATTTAAGCAGCATGTAGAAAAAACATATGCAACGAATGATAAAGTAGATAGTATTGAATCTACATTTAATCAAACAGCCGAAGAAATCAGAGGAACTGTTACTAATCTTCAAGGAGATGTCTCTAACGTATCACAGAAAGTGAATGAATTTGGAGTTACTGTTGAAAATGTAAAAGGTGAAGTTGCAGATTTATCTGTAAAGGCTGATAAAGTTGAATTAAGCGTTGCTAAGAAAAAAGATGTCCCCCTTATTTCTGTAAGATATATCAGAGATTGGTTGAACGGAAGTAATATGGATACTGAAAATAAATGGATGGAATGTAAAGTAATTGTAGGTGTAGATAATGTAGCGTTGAATATTATACCAACGTCAGATGTTGATATAGTAAATCCTTCTTATTATACGGATGGACTATTGACAGACAATCAATATACCACCACTTCTACTGGCGATCATTATTTGCAGTTAGATTTAGGAAAGATACGCAAGGATATTGATTACATACAAATTTGGCATGATTACTCATCGGAGAAATATTTTAATAACAAAGTAGAAGTCTCAGAAGACGGTCAGTCTTGGTATATTCTCTATGACAGTAAATTGCAAGGTACTTATAAAGAATCTGCAAACGGAAAGATACATTATGTAAACGACTCTGATTATCTTACAGAGCAACTTGCAAAAATTGATATTGATATAAATAAAGTATCGGCATCTGTTGCTAATGCTGAAGGTAAAATTTCTGAAATGGCAGTAAAGCAAAATGAAGTTGAGCTGCGTGTTAGTGATACAGAAAAAGACATTACTGATATTGTAGGTAATATGCTACCTGATATAGAAAATCAAATTTCTGCAAATCAGTCCGCTTTAGAGGTTGCTTTAGAGTCTATCAAATCAACAGTTACAAAACTTGAAGGCGATGTGGTAAAACAATCACAAGAAATTCAAGATGCGAATGGATGGAAGTTCATATTTTCTTCTATTGGAGTTAAAGGAGAAGGGATTCCAGAACAAGAAACGGCAATTAATATAAATGGAGATGGATTATCTGTAACTCGTTTAGAAGACAAGGGATATAAGACAGTTATCACAGGCGATGAGTTTGGTGGATACTACAACAATGGACAAGACTGGGTAAAAGTGTTTTCTTTGGACGAAGACATGGTTCGCACCAAACGATTGATGGCTGAACGTGGTTGCGATTTTATGAGCTTGAAAATAGTTCCTGTTGACTACTCTTCTATGGGTGTCAAGGGACTGGCATTTGTTAAATCAGGTGGAAATTCTTAAAACTAAATATAATTATTAAACGAAAATGGACTGATAGTGTATCAGTTCTTTTTTATTTGGAGGTGATTTAATGCCTTATGAGGCAAGAGTTATACAGAGCCATACTTCTAATGGTTCTGTTGCAAATAGTTCTAATGTGACTGTTACTTTTCAAATCAGAAGAACTGATTATGCTATGATTGGATACAATTACGAAGGCAACGCTTATTGGAGAATCAGTTGTGATGGGCAAAGTACCGGGAATAAATATTTTACTTTTGATTGGAATTACCATCCACAAAATCAATGGTGGACTGTTGGTAGTCATACATTTACAGTTGCACATAATGGAGATGGTAGTAAGCACATAGGTTTTGATGGTTATTATTATACAGGTATCTCCCCGTCTGATTTAGGCGCAAGTGGAAGTGCTACCTTAACCAAAATTCCACGATATGCAAATATTACAAGTTTTAAAAATACAGCAACAACGGTAAATAGCGCAACATTCTATTGGACAGCGGATTCAAATTGTGACGTATTACAGTATTCTTTAAACAACGGATCAACATGGAGTAATGCATCAGGGAGTACATTTTCCATATCTGGTCTGTCTCCAGGAACAAGCTATAATATCAAAATCAAAGTCAGAAGAGCTGATTCCGGATTATATACTACATCGAATAGTATTTCTTTTACTACGAAATCAATTGCTCGAATTTCCAATTCATCATTAAGTATGAATATTGGTGGCAGTTTATCTCTCTCATTTTCTAACTATGGAAATAATAAGTCATTTTTGAGATTTTATGCCCAGAAAACAGATGGGAATTGGCAACAAATAGCTACTGTATCCAATATCCAAGCTTCGTCGTATTCATGGAATTTATCAAGCTACTCTTCCACTTTATATTCTCTTTGTCCTAACTCTAATTCATTAAAAATTAAAGTTATATGCGGAGTTTCTTTGAACGGAAAGGAATATACAAATACTGTTTCAGGCACTGCAAAAGTAACAAATAGTAATCCTGCGTTTTCTAACTTTACCTTTCAAAATACAGATTCCAAAACAGTAAGTATGGTCGGGAATGCACAAAATATGATTTCTCTTTTTGGAAATTTAAGAATTACAATCACAAGTGCAAATAAAGCAGTTGCTAAAAATAGCGCAACAATGAAATATTACAATATTGTTGTAAGTTCGGGTAATACAGTAGTATCCAAAAAATCGAATTACTCTTTGAGCGATATAAATGTGGACATAGGTAGTTTACAATCAGCGGGGACATATACCATTCGAATCGATGCTGTAGATAGTCGTGGTAATGCAAGTGCAGTGGTTTCTAAAACTTTCGTCGTATACCCATATCACACTCCAGCTATTTCTGCTAGTATTGATCGTTTGAATGGATTTGAAGCGGAAACATCTTTAAAGCTTACATCATTAATTTCAAAAATTAATATTGCAGGAGTAAATAAAAATAGTATACAAAATCTGCAATATCGATATGCTGAATCTGGCAAACCATTCCCAGAAACTTATACACAACTAAATAATTACACAACATCTGAGTCTGGCGAAGATTTTGTTATTACTATCAATGAACCACAATTTTTAACATTAGATATTAATAAAACATATACCTTTGAATTTAAGGTTTCAGACAAGGTAACGTCTTATACAATTAGCCCTAATGCAAACCAAGGTGTATCTGCAATGAATATTATGGATAACGGTAATATTCTTATGGGGGTAACACCCGACGAAAGAAACGTGAAGGACACAAAAGCTAATCTGTTAGTACAGAAAGATATTAAGTCTAAAGGTAGATATGTTATGGAACAAATTGATAAACGTGCTTCTCTTGATGCTTCGGATGGTGGAATAGAGATTCCGGCTGGTGCGGATTTGAATAATTACAAAGCGGTAGGTAATTATTATTGTCCATTAAATACAACCGTTAAGACACTGAAAAACTGTCCGACTAATTATGCGTTTACAATGGAAGTAACATATGGTACCGGAAATGATTATCCTAAGCAAATAATCTATGAATATTTTGGTGGTGGATTCGAAAGGTATTTTGAGAGTGTTGGCTCAAAAGCATGGAAACCGTGGGGGTCAAGGTTTAATTCAAATAATTCATTTACAGTTTTAAGCAATGCTGTTAAAAGCTTGTATTTGCTTATGCATCCAGTTGGGTCTATTGTTATGACTACTAGTAACAGTAATCCCGGTGATACATTTGGAGGTACATGGCAATCATGGGGTTCTGGAAGAGTTCCGGTTGGTGTAGATACGAATCAAACAGAGTTTAATACATCAAATAAAACAGGCGGTAGCAAAACAGTTTCTCACCATCATACAAGAGGATCGTTAGTTGCCAATATTGGTGCGGTTGACAATGATACAACTTCTATTGGTTATGATGCGACTAATAAGAGCGGTGTATTGTATGATTACGCCTTTAGTCATGGAAATTTAAAGACTAACATACCAGCTAGTCGTGTAAATCATGCCACAACGGTTTCTGGTTTAACTGCCGATACGCAAGTAACAAATTTGCAACCATACGTCACATGCTATATGTGGAGACGGACAGCCTAATAGAAATGGAGATTATGATTATGCAATATTTAAAAATTGGTGAAAAAGAAAATTTAGAATTAAATATTAGTTATATAGAAGAGAATACATGTGTCTTTACTTTTGATAAGTATTCGTACGAAACGATTAAAAATTATTTTGCAGATAAGGTTTTAAATAAATTCTCAATTATAGATGAAAATAAAACTATTTCATATACGGTTGAAATGAAATTAAAAAATATTATATTAGAGAATCAGACAGATAAAAATTTTGATGTAATTACTGTTTGCTTTGAAAAACTACAAGTGGATGACCGTGTTGCCGTTTTAGAAAAAACAGTTCAAGAATTAACCAGTATGCTAGAAAATTTACAACAAAAAGTAGTAATGAGATAAAAACTATATGTAATAATAAGTGCGGTTTTAATGCTGCACTTATTTATCATAGATAAGGAGGTTCCTATGATTACATTAAATAAAATCGGTGATTATCACAATCGTCAAGTCCTAGAGATTGAATGTTTAAAAGCAGATGAAAAACCTATTGGGACTATTGACGGTTTGGTAATTACAAATGGAAGTAAGCTACACGAGCTAGACGGAGATACATATGAATATGACGAACAGAACAAAACGTGGGTATTACAACCAAAGTCTTCTGGCGGTGCGGACGGAAGAGAAATCGAATTACAGAAGACACAAACACATATTCAGTGGCGATATGCTGGTACAGAAGAATGGTTTGATTTAGTGTCATTAGATGAAATTTCTTTCAAACATTCTGATTTTACTCCAGAACAGTTACAAGCATTAAAAGGGGCAAAGGGAGATAAAGGGGATCCGGGAACAAATGGTACTAATGGTAAAGACGGATTATCAATTAAATCAACCCAAATTAATGACTCTGGACATTTGATTTTAACTTTTAGTGACGAATCTACAAAAGATGTCGGAAAGGTGACTGGTGAAAATGGAGCACCAGGTAAAAATGGTGTATCCCCTACTGTTGAAGTTTCCAAGTCTGGAAAGACAACTACAATCACTATTAAAGATTCAGCTGGTACAAAAACAGCACAAATCGCAGATGGAGCTGATGGTCAATCGGCAATTGCACCTAGAGTAAAAGTTAAAGAGGGTGATGTAACTATTCAGCCTAATACACTTACTATTATCGAGAATACAGATAAAGGATATGTGTCTACAATGAATATTACACTTGCTCCAATTACAAATGAAAATATCGCTAATGAATATCATTTCTTTTTTAAGTCTTCTACAGATCCAAGTGTGAAAACTACTCTCTCACTTCCTGAAACTGTTATGTCAGATTTGACATCTATCGAAAATAATAATATTTACGAAATAAGCATTATGGAAAATTGTCTTTCTTATGCTAATTGGATGGTGATTTAAAAAATGATTAGAAGAAGAACAATTACAAGTTATGTTTGGAATTCTGTATCTGGAAATAAAATGGTCATTTTATCGAATTGCATTAGAAATTTTTTTCGAAAATTTGAATTGATTGGAAATAGTATGCAGGGCGAGAATCCAGCGCCGGACAATCCACAGGAGATTAAATCAGCAGGACGGAAAAGTAAGAATCTGTTAATAGAAAATATATCTGTTTTTACAGTGCAGGATAACATTGCATACATACCTTTGCCGGAAGGACACGAAACAAAGCTGTATACTATGCTGATACAGAAAAAACCGGGTGAAAACGATGACGTAGGATTTACTTGCGGATTTTATGACAAATCAAATATGACCGCTACTTATAGTGCACCGTGCTTACAAGCTGGAAATCTTGTAACGGGAAACGGTATTGTCAATTCTAAAATCGGTGTTAATCATTTTGTATGCTTTTCTCCGGCTGATTCGAGGTTTTTTGATATATACAATGTCATGTATGCAGAGGGGAAAGAAACTACATTAGATTATGAGCCTTACGGATATTTTTTTGATGTTAAAGTGACTGGAGAGAATCTACTTTCTAACAATCCTAACGATTGGCAAATAGGTAAAGGAATATCGTGGAGTACTTATCCTAACGACGCAATCATGATATATTCTGTTATTAACAGTGCAGTAAACGTTATTAATCTAAAGTCATCAAATGCATACTCTTTTGTTAATAATAGCGGAGAAATAGTAATCAAACGAATGATAGAAAGAGATTCGAGCGGAAAAGGCATTAAAGATCATAACATTCGCTCCAACAAATATACTTTTGTGACGAATCAGAACACAACGAATATTATTCTACGGGTTGAGAAGATAGACGGCACAGAACTATTAAGTACGGATATTGAGTTTATTAAAATTATGCTTGTAGAAGGAGAGGTAAACGAACTCACCCCTTACGAACCTTACACCGAGCAATTTGTACAAATCGCCCTTAATGAGCCGTTGAGAGGTATTGGAGAGTATAAGGATGTGCTGACGAAAGATGGGGTTGTGAGAAAAATACATGAGCAGACTTTGAAAAAAGAACAAATTAGTATGAATGAGTATAATTGGGATACAAAATATTTTAGACTTTATGTAAATCCCGATAAAAAGATTGATTCGTCAATAAATATTCATGAATTATTTTCAAATATGTTTAAAAAGTTTGTTATATACAAAAATAATCCTAATGTCTATTGGATTATTTCTGAAGAAGAAATCAGAAGTATAGGCATAACTGAAGCAGATAGTCTGCAAGTTGCATATGAAAAAATTAAAGATTTCGTTACTACTAACGATATAGTTATACAGTATCCGATTGTAGAAACAACTTTAGAACCCCTGCCGGAATCTGTACCGGCGCAATTACAAGCCTTGCACACAGAGAATGGTACAACACATGTATTTGTAGACAGCGGAGAAGTGGAAACAGGAATCAATATTGAATATAAATATAAATCGTAAAGGAGGAAAGATTATGTCGTCTTATGGAAAAATATTAGACGGAAGATTGACTTTGCAGCATGGAGTTGTTAATTACGAAGGTAAAAATATTATCAATCCATCAGATGAAATCTTACGTAAATTAGGATGGTATCCTGTCAAATCAGACGTACAACTTCCGCCAAAGGAAGGTTTTATGATTGTAGAATCATATATGTTGGTCGAAGAACAAGTTACAGATGAGGGCACTATCCCATCTCACATCTTAATTAAATATGCTTATGAAGCATTGCCACCTGTTGAACCACAGCCAACATTACAAGATCAAATCGATGAATTAAAGAAAAGACAAGAAGTGTCCGATAATGCACTTCAAGATTTAATATTAAACACAATGCAATTATAAAGGAGGAAGTTTATCATGGAAGAATTTTTAGCTTACAGGATTATTGATGGAAAATTAACTTACAAGAAAGTACCAGCTAGTTTAAAAGCTGAAGTCGCACGCGTTCTAAGAGAATGTGGATGCGGAGATTTAGTAGTTGAGTAATTACATATAAAACTCAACAATGTAAAACTGAATATTAAATTAAGAAAGAGTCATTGTTTACCAAATGTCGTAGACAATGGCTCTTTTATATTACACAAAATTAAGGAGGAAGTTACTATGGCACATTTATTTGTAATTGCAGGACATGGAGCAGGAGATCCAGGAGCATGTGGTCATGGATTCTCAGAAGCGGAACGAGTAAGAGCATTGGCTACTAAAGTAAAAGCTATCGGTGGAGACAATGTTACTCTCGGAGATTTTAACATGGATTATTATCAGAGCAATGGCATCGCTTCTCTTAATATTCCGGCTGATTGGCAGATTGTAGAATTGCATATGGACAGCGGTGTGGATACTGCAAGAGGAGCGCATATCGTAATTAAAGGCGGATTCGATCCGGATGGATTTGATACAGCGCTGGCGAATAATTTAGCAGCCATCTTCCCGGGACGAGCAAGCAAGATCGTAGGTCGTAATGATTTGCAGAATGTAAATGTTGCAGCAAATAGAGGATACGGATACCGATTGGCAGAATGTGGGTTTATTTCTAATTTAAATGATCTTACTGTATTTAATAATCGAATGGATGAAGTTGCCAGAGCAATTTTAGGAGCGTTTGGAATCAAAGGTGGGAATACACCAGTTCTAAATAAGCCTACTGTTACTCCTACACCGTCTAAACCATCTAAACCACAGCCTACTTATAAAGGTGAAAAATTATATTTTGAATATCAGGTTAAGGCTGGTGGGAAGAATTACCCGCCTGTAAAAGATCTAAATGACTGGGCGGGCGCAGGTGATGGTGTAGCTATTACAGATATTGCTATCAGGTGTAATGTTGGTCATGTTAAATATAGAGTTCATGTCAAGGGTAAAAATTGGTTACCTTGGGTCGATGGCTATAATTGGAATGATCACAATAACGGTTATGCAGGATGCGGAGAACCTATTGATGGTATTCAGATTTATTACGATACTCCATCTGATTACGCAGCTAAGTATGGTTGGCAGAAAGCACAGTACAGAGTGTCTACTTTAGAAGGTAGAGAATACTATGACTGGCAGTACGATAATGAAACACATAGCGGTCAAGACGGATATGCAGGTAAACTTGGAGTCGCAATCGACAAGTTTCAGCTGTTCTAAAACTTAATTATCAATATAAAAATTTATGGGTAGTGGAGATTAATTTCTCTACTACCCATTTTTTTACTTTTACAAATTCATTAAAGGACTTGTCTTTACTCCCATATCAAGCACACGTTCATCGTCCATTGACTGCAAGTAAATTTTAGTTATATTTATATTGCTGTGCCCTAGAAGACGCGATAAAGTATATAAATCGCATCCGTTTTTTAATTGAGCTTGTGCAAAATAATGTCTACAAGTATGCGGACTACTACGAATAGTATTCCTTACTTTACATGCTTCAGCACATTCTAATACGACACGTTCCACTGTCTCTGGAGTAAGCTTTTTACCTTTTTGTGACAAAAATAAATATTCTGTTTGATATGCAAACTTATCTTTTATATACAGATTTCTTACCCTTTTATATTTTATAAGAATTTTATTCAATATAGGAGAAATTGGAACCACTCTTTCTTTATTTCCTTTTCCTCTAATAAGAATATGATCGTATCGGATGTCTGACATTAAAAGTCCACATAATTCTGAATTTCTAATCCCTGTATCAAGCAACATAACTATAATTAACTTATCACGGATGTCTAAATACCTTACACTGCCGTAATAACGAACCATATCTCTTACTTCTCTATCGTTAAAAGTTTTTATTAATGCTTTACCTTGTTTTTGGAAATTAACCTTATTCATAGGATTCCTAGAAACATATTTTTCATTTTCACAATATTTGTAAAATGCCCTAAAACTTTTTATGATTCCGTTTATATATGACGGCTTTCTTCCAATTGAAGTAAGATATGCTATATATGCATTAATCACATTGCCTTGAATTTTCCCCAAATCATCAATATCATATTCTTTTTTTATGAAAGTGAAGAAACGCAAATTGTTATTCCGATATCCCTTTATGGTTTTTTCGCTTAATCTGCGTAATTTACAATCAAATATAAATTCTTCTAAAACATCTTCCAAAAGCATAGTGGTCACTCCTTCAAACATTATTTATACATTAATTATGCGTAAATATACATTATCCAAAGATGCCACTATACATTTCGTATATTCGTAACTGAATGATTAGATTTCGTTTTTGTCTATCATTACTGAGTCATGATTTGTAGTATTATTTCTCCTTTTTGCTGCAAAATAACTACATACTATACCCTAAACTGAATTTCTTATTC